>ERZ773069.35-NODE-35-length-96643-cov-5.951671_pt1 | contig 96643 bp, 87 predicted proteins | sample MGYA00580619_ERZ773069 | MGnify/ENA primary metagenome ERZ773069 (study PRJEB29015, sample SAMEA2738007) | human oral metagenome | biome: human oral; feature: human-associated habitat; material: dental | place: China | collected 2108 ...
GCATCATGCCAAGATAGAAGAGCAGGCATAAGGGGATCGTGGCAATCCCGGCAAGTCCCATACGCCAGTTGATGGCGAATACGATGATCATTGCCAAAAGCGGCGCAAATACCGTGCTTGGAAGCTCGGGCATGAAGTGCGCAATGGCGTCCTCAAGTTGGTTCACGTTGTCTACGAACCGGTTCTTGAACGTGCCCGTCGGCGTGTCGACGATGGTCCCCATGGGCACACGAGCCATCTTCTCTGCCATCTGCTCACGCATGGTGCGTAGAGCCTTGAAGGCGATCCCGTGGCTGATCATGGAAGAGCGCCAGGTGAACAGGAACTTTGCAATCTGGGCCGCTGCTGCTGCGGCTGATAGGAGAGCAGCTGACTCAAGCGTGAGCGTCCCTTCCGCCAATCCCGCGGCAAGTAAGGCAACGACAATATAAGGAACCATGCCTGCCGTCTCGCCTATGCATGCTAGAAGAAGCGAGAAGAGCATTCGATTCCTGTCGGGCCGCATAAAATAGAAAAGCTTTGAAAATGCACTGGGACGTGCCGTCCGGTCTTTTGGCGTAATGTGACTCATGGAGACATCAACCTCTTTTCTGCAATGACAAGTCAACGATGTAATCGCCTGCCAGTTGCGCCAACAGTTCGTCGTGCGTTATAACCACAACTGCTTTTTTCTCGGATGCGAGTTTGCGGCACCAGTGCACCACCTCGTGCATCCCGTGTCCGTCAAGTCCGCTTGTGGGCTCGTCAAGTACAATAAGCTCGGCATCTGAGCAGTATGCCGTCGCAAGTATGACGCGCTGCTTCTGCCCGCCGGAAAGACTGGCCGGATGTCGGTCGGCCAAATCCGTCAGACCAAAAGCTGCCAGTGCCTCCCAGGCGCGTGCCTTGAGTGCATCATCCACCTGTCGGCCAAGCACCACTTCGTCCGCTACGCTGCCGGCATACAGCTGATAGTCAACGTCCTGCATGACAAAGTAGCTGAGGAGGCGGCGTTCTTTACGGGAAAGATGTTTCCCGTTTCTGGCGACGATGCCTCTCTGCTCTCGAGCGGCTCCTACAAGGACTTTTGCGAGCGTAGTTTTGCCTGTTCCGTTTTCACCACATATGACCGTTACGGATCCGAATGGAAATTCAGCGGTAATGCCCTTGATTCCGCGTTTTGTTGAAGGGTATAGATAGGTCACATCTGTCATGTGCCAACCGTCCGCATCCTTTGCGGGATAGGATTTGATTTCAGAGTCGGATTTCATGTCGGGGTGTCGAAGCCCAAACTTTGCCGTTTCGTGTTCGGAAAGAGACGTGAACTTCTCGACATCCCACCGAGCGGCTATGCGTCCTTCCTGAAGATATACAAACTCATCGGCTACAGGCAAAAATTGATGGAGTCTATGCTCGGAGATGATCAGTGCCACGCCGTTTCTTTTAAGCTCTCCGAGGATCTTGATAAGCGACTGAGACCCCTCTGCATCCAAATTCGAGGTGGGTTCGTCAAGTATCAGGATCTGCGGACGGTTGGCTATTGCAGCCGCAAGAGCGACGCGCTGTTTTTGTCCGCTTGAGAGCTCGGTGAGCTTCTCGGCAAGAAGTCGGCTGACACCGCTGAGTGTTGCCGCCTCTTGGACGAACTTGATCGTATCTGAGGGATCAGTACCCAGATTTTCCAGGGAAAATGCAATTTCGTCGCCTACTGTCCCCATGAAGAATTGACTTCTCGGATCTTGTGTGACTACGCCTATGCTTTTCGTGCGATTGCGCGGGGACAGATCAAACACGTCCGTTCCGTGTACAAGGACCACTCCGCTCTTCTCGCCGGGAAAGAAGGTTCCTGCGAGGCCGTCGATCAGGCGCAGAACCGTTGATTTTCCGCTGCCGGAGCGTCCGCAGAGTACGGTGCATGAGCCTGCCGGGATGTTGAGGCAGATATCCTGTACACAGCTTTCCGTAGATTCGTATCTGCCGGCTGATACCTCACTATCAGCTGATGTTTCATCTGAAAGCTCAGACTCGTCGAGGTAGTAAAACGAAACGTTCTTCAAAGCGACGGTTTCCGTACCTCTCACAAAACCGCCTCCAACGCATATATGCCGGCGACGGCTGCAGTTACAACAAGAGCGCACATTGCGTCGCGCAAGGTGAATCCCACGTGATATACCGACGTTCGTCCTGTACCTATCCCAATCCCTCGCAGTTCGGCCGATGCGGCGAGTTCGTTTGAGAGTCTCAGCGAGCGCATGACAAGCGGCGTGTAAAAGCATTCGTATGCGAGCGCGGGGTGTCTCACAATACCCAGTAAGCTGGGGAAGATGCCCCGCATGCGGATTCCGCGAAGTATTGAGCGCATCTCAAACGGAAGGATCGAGGCAAATCTGAATATCATGCAGATCCCAACGAGGAATTTTTGCGGGAGATGCCACCGGTCGAGTGCGCACATGATCGCCGAAGGAGAAAGCGAGGAGAACGCGCAGCCGGTCGTAAACGGGGGAATCATGTGCAGCATGCTTACAAAAAGAACTCCGTACAGCCCTGGGAGGGGAAGGAAGCTCAGGCCGCATATGACTGTGAAGCTCACACAGGTCCTTGTCGCACTTCTCGTCCGTCCGTTTGCGGCGAGATAAGCTGTAGCGAATGCCTGTAAAAGCACCGTCTCAAGGAGGTTCACTATCAGCATGGATACGATCCCCACAAGAAAGAACGACAACAGATGTGTTCTTGGATCAAGGCCGAGAAGACCGCACTTGATGTCCGTCTCTTCCATGTCGTTTATGCGATTTTCGCTTTACGGACGTGTTTTTTCAAGAATTTTGATCCAATAAGGCCGCCAACGATCGTTCCCGCTGCAAACAAAGCCATCATCAGAAGGATCCAGGGGAGTTCGGTATATTGGGCGATCATCGCGGTAACGTCGGCGGCATTGTAGTAGGTTTCCAACTGTTTCATGTAGGCTTCTCTGAACAGTACATACGGTATGATTCCATAAAAACCAAACGTCACCCAATAGACGATATAGCCGCCGATGACGCGTTTGATATCGTGATAAGAATCTTTACCCCACATAACCAGCTCGCCTATGACTGCGCCCACAATAGCGACCGGTGCACAGTAGAGTCCGCCCATGAAGGTGTAGAGGACACCAAATATGAGGATCGATCCGGAAAGTACGCCACGTTTGCCGATGCGGTCGGCCATGACGAGATAGAACGGCGTTGCCAGTAACGGAAACAGCCATGAGCCAACGAAGAACGTATTTTGTGGTGCCAACACCATGTCTTCGACTACTTTTGCCACCGTGATAAGTATCATGATGATGAGATTGAATATTACAAATGTAAGGACGTCGCGCATGACCCACCTGGTATTGTCGGAGCTTTCAACTTCTGCTTTCATAGACGATCCTCCTTACTGTCGACTCTTTATATCGATGCACATCGATTGATTCGCCGATCAATTGTTAGCCATAAGAAACTCTGCTTTATAATGGATAAACAGCATGTTCCTGACAACTGCATTGATGAGATGCGTCCCTATACGGAATGAGAAGGCCTGATCAAGGAAGAAGCCTGGGAATTGGACAAGCGGAAAGGAGGGAAGATGAAAAGTATCGAGACAGATCTTTACCGCGGGGCGTTTCAGGGATGGGATCTCAAGCTTTTGAAGGAAGTTCGTGGTTATGGTCCTGAAGGCGTCCTACACACCTTTGAAAATGAGCTGGGATCCGGTGAGTACTGGGCGTACTTTCGCGGAAATCTTTTTGCCGTGAATGCATTCAGGATGAACTTTGTAAAAAGCGGGACCATGCGGTATCGCTGTACCGAGCACATCTGCCTGGGATGTTACGATGATGTCAAGGGAATGGTGCAACGACGGGGTGCGCCATTCGCTCCAGGAGCCATCATGGTATATCTTGGGAGCGAGAATGAAGAATATGAGATGAGATTCTCAAAAGGGGCCGTTGCAAGGGGTGCGTCTATCACTATTTCTCCCGACTACTATAGGGATTATTTACAAAGCAGGTTCGGGGATATCAAGGATGTTCGGGAAGCCTTTACCAAAGTTGACGGAAAACATGATCTTCCCGAACTTGTCGATCTGCTCCGCAAGGCACGTGCGTATCAAGGCAAAGGAGTTGCTGCAGCGCTGTTCTATGAGGGTGTGGTTGCAGAGGCTATCGCTCTTGTTATGGAATACGCCACCCGAGAGAACGGAAACGAAGAACATAAGGCTCTGTCTCAGGATGATGCACGCGCTATCCGCCATATCAGCGCCTACATTGCTGACAACCTGAGTGGAGACCTCTCCTGTGCGCGGCTTGCCTCAGAGCTGTACATCGGGCAAACCAAGCTGAAAAGACTGTTCAAAACAGCGACGGGGCTTTCACCTTCTGCTTATGTCATACGGGAACGAATGGAAGAGGCTGTTCGGCTGCTCAAGGAAACCGATCTTCCGATCGCAAGCATCGGTAAGGCGGTCGGTTACCGCAAACCAGGCGCGTTCACGGAAGCATTTCGAAGAAACAAGGGCTTCTCGCCGGTGGACTTTAGAAAAAGCAATAGCGTTCAGTGAACCGTCACTGCGGTTAATCCCTCGAAAATCATCAATGTAATGGCTCGAAAAACATAGTTGAGTTTGCTCGAAAATCATAAATGGAATCCCTCGAAAATCATCAATGAAGAGTTGAATTTGTGCTATCATCAGGCATTACAATAGTTCTTACGGGGGGGGGTCTTATGAGATATTCAAAGTTTAAGCCGAAAACGTACATTCCCCGTATTATCGATTCACAGGTGCAGGTCCTTCTGGATACCTTTGGTGGTATAGAACTTTGTGGTCCTCGCTGGTCGGGGAAATCCTGGACGGCACAGTCATTTGGCGAGAGTGTGACACGTGTGGATGAATCCGAACAGATCTATATGGATGATCCACAACTTGCTCTTGTTGGTGATACCCCTCATGTTATTGACGAATGGCAAGATATACCTGCTATATGGAATATTGTACGTCACAGAATTGATGATAGTGCAAATAAGCCGGGACAGTTTATTTTGACAGGCTCCTCCACTCCTCCCGAGGATGAAAAAAGACATAGTGGAGCAGGACGCATTGCACGGTTGCGTATGCATACTATGAGTCTTGCAGAGACCGGAGATTCTACGGGAGCAGTATCTCTTTTGGGACTCTTTGAAGATTCCTTCCAGCCGGCGCAATCTCATATTGATCTCGCCGATTTAGCTAGTATTGTATGCCGCGGTGGGTGGCCGGCTCTTCAAACAAAAAAATTGGCGGATCCAAGGGCCGTTACCGATGAGTATCTTAATGCACTTTTTGATGTAAGCATGTCTCGCGCGGGGAAAAGTCCACTTCTGTCCCGCCGTATAGCTGCATCTCTTGCACGAAATGTAGCAACGAGTGCAACGCTGGGTACCGTGAGAGATGATATTGCTGCCTTTGACAATATAGCTCCGGTGGATGGGACTATATCCTCATACCTTGAAGAGTTTAGACGCAACTATTTTATTGAGGAGCTTTCGGGCTGGGATGCGCCAATCAGGTCAAAGTCAAGGCTGCGTACGAAACCAAAACGATATTTCTGCGATACGTCTCTCGTGGCCAGTTTATTGGGTGTCGACTCTTCACGCTTACTTAAAGACGGACAGCTTTTTGGTTTATTGATTGAGTCACTCTGCATTCATGATTTGTCCGTTTACGTTTCTGCTTTGCCTAAGTCGTATGGGGGATCTTTACGATATTATGCGGACGCCGATGGGCTTGAGGTTGACGCCATTATTGAATTGACGGATGGTCGATGGGCAGCCATTGAAATCAAGATGGGGGAATCTAAAGTGGAAGATGCGGCTGCGAATCTCATAAGAGTTGCGAGAAAGGTGGCTGCTAATCCTGCAGCAAGAAATCCTAAGCCTAGTTTTATGGCTGTGCTGCTCGGTAAGGGAACGATGGCGCGTAGACGGCGTTCAGATGGGATATATGTTATTCCGATCGATACCTTGGGGGCATAAGAGATTGTGGGGAGGAATATTCGAGTAAAGTGCATTTAAACTCCAACTTCTCCATCTTACGTGTGCCTTTCAACTGATTCTAAATAAAGCTATCTTGTATATAATGAAATTCATACAGCACTTGCTTAACCCTCCTATACAGGATACGAATCGGAGAAGATGTGGCACTCTTTGGAAAATCAGTTTCTAAAAAACTGGCCGATAAGGGCTTTTCAGTTACAAAAGCCATCTTTGAAGCACCTAAGTTCTCTGCGGTGCCGTCCATCTATCAAGATGAGACACATCAGCAATGGGCCGTGTCGCTTCCGGGAATGGAACCTGCCATTCACGAGTATGCTGACATATTGGATTGCAAGGTCATCGAAAACGAAAGCATCGATGTCAATAAGGATATGAGCCGTAAAGATTTGTTTGAGAGTGTGCTCATGAACCCCGCGGCTGTTTCTCGTGCCAATGCAGGAAAAGACGGCAAGTATTGCACCTCAATGAACGTCATGCTTACCGTTAAAGGAATCGATGGTAAAGGGTTTGTCCTGGGCATTCCTTTGGTGAGGCGAGAAATACTGCGTGCATCGCGTATGTATAAGCTGCTTCGTGAAGGAGCCGACAATGTCTGTGAAGATATACTCGCCATGCGAGATCAAGCGGATAAGGGCAGATCGGGAGGCAGGTAGTGTCACGCAAGAAGATCCCGCCTCTTGATAATGCACTTGAGAGCGTTAAGAATTACATCATGGTCAACCATCTGAAGGAAGGTGACAGGCTTCCTTCCGAGCGGGATATGTGCGAAATGTGGGAAATCTCGCGTTCTGCCTTACGGAGTGCCGTACGCTATCTCACTACCATGCATGTTTTAGAGAGCCGCCAGGGGTCGGGTACGTATGTGGCTCCAGAACGTCCAATCTCGGTTACGGGAACGGCAGAAACATACGGATTTAGCGACAATGTCAGAAAATCCGGGCATACACCTAACTCTATGGTGATTAGTCAAAAAATCTGTTCGGGTAATGCTCACGTCACTCGAAAACTGACTATAGATCGAAGTTGCAACGTCCTGCAGCTTATGCGTTTGCGCTATGTGGATGGTCTCCCCTGTATGATTGAGACTTCCTATGTGAATGAAACATTATGTCCCGGTATCGAGAGTCATGATTTCTCAAAGGAATCTCTCTTTGATGTGATGAGAAGCGAATACGGGTTTTCTCTCACACACGGCACGGATACCCTTTCCATTACTCATCTTGATTCTCAAGAAGCTGATCTTCTCGACATGTACGAGGGAGATGCGGTTTTTTTCCAATCGGGCATTAACTTTGGGAAAGATAAAGAGCCTCTTGAGTACTACAAGTCCGTCATACGGCCCGACAGGTATACGTTTGTCAGTTTATGCGGTAGGCCAATGAGCCTTGAGAGGACGTTTTGGTGACGCAGGTGAACTTACAACATATCGAGAAGCCCAAATACCTTCAAATACGTGAAGCTATCCGCGACGAAATAGAGGATGGTTTCTATCAGCCTGGGAGTGCCATACCTTCGGAAAATGAACTTGCCGAGCGCTTTGACGTAACACGTTTGACCGTGAGAAACGCTGTCGATGCACTTGTGGCGGGAGGTCTTTTACGACGTGTTCAGGGCAAGGGCGTCTATGTCATGAACGAGCATTTGGGGGAGTCGGATGCGGTAAAGCTTGCGGGGTTTCGCGAGAGCGTTCGTGCACGTAGTGCGGTACCTTCAGTTAAGGTTCTTTCAAAGACCGTGAGGCCGGCAGGCGAGTTCTTTGCACATCTTTTTGAAATAGATTGCAACGCCGATCTTCTCGCCATCAAGCGCCTGAACTATGCAAACGATGCTCCCCTTATGATAGAAAAAACCTATATTCCCATCCCATTATTTCCCCAGATAGAGAGTGTGGATGTCGGAGTGTTTTCTCTGTATGAAGCCTACAGCATGTTTGGTCACCCGGTAGTATCCGCAGTTGAGCATCTGGATATGGTTCGCTTGGGTGTGAGAGATGCACATCTTTTAGGCGTGAGTGAGGGTGCGCCTGTTATTTCATACGAATGCGTGAGCTATGCTGAAGACGGCAAGGCCGTTGAATATGTTTCGGCATTCAGAAGAGGGGACCTGGGTGGCTATTCGGTTTCCCACTGATGTTCGGGTATTTTGTCAAGCAGCCAACCCCATATATACCACTGAGCGACAATTTAATACCATTTACCCGTATGGGCACGTGTATATGATCTTTTTTCGTTAAAGTGGTTCGGTATTTTGCTATCTTATACACAAAAGTGGTAATAAAAAGTATGAACTTGTATCTCGATGATTCTTTGGAAGGTCAAAGCGTTTTGAAGGCCATGCGCACGCATCCACAAGGCGCTTTAATTGGTAAGACATTGCGGTTATGAGGAAGAGCAATTGGGATGTTTTGCGGGGAAGGAAAGCAATATGGAAGAAACCGAAAAAGTAGAGATTATGCACTTTGATCAAGAAGGTTATCTTGAGGATGGAGAAGAGCTCTACGCCGTAGGTCAGCGTATGAAACAGTTTGCCGACGATGTCTGTAACGAGGGGTTTGATCGGCTGTATCTTTTGGGTGTGGGCGGCACGTGGGATGAATTTTTGCGTATGCAGTATCTTATGAACAAATATGCGGATGCTGATCATCAAGTTACACTGCTTCATGCGGCCGAGTTTAATGTCATGGGTGATAAAACCATGACCGAGAAGTCCGTTGTTCTCACTTCATCCGAGTCCGGTACCACTCCCGAGGTATTGCAGGCGCTCAAGACCATGAAAAACAAGGGCGTGAGAATATACGCCATGACTCAGGCAGACAGTCCTATCGGACAAGTTGTTGGCACTGATCGATGTGTGTCCATGAAAAACGATCACGGAAGCGGTGGTTGCGAAAAGGGCTACTATCTGGCCGACTGCTTTGGCCTGCGCATTCTTAACCGTGAAGGCTTCTTCCCCGATTATGACGCCTTTATCGAGCAAACCAAGAATATATGGTCGGCGTTTCTCGACATTCGCAAAAGATTTGAACCAAAAGCCGAAGAGTTTGCCAAAAAGTATGCTCTTGCGCCGTACACCATGTTTATCGGCTCCGGTGCGCTGTGGGGCGAGACAATCCTCTTCTCCATGTGCATTCTTGAAGAAATGCAGTGGAAGCGTACGCGCTATATCACTTCAGCCGATTTCTTCCATGGAACGCTTGAGCTTGTGGAACCCGGTGTACCCGTGGTTCTCTTCAAAGGCGAGGACGAGTGTCGTGCGCTGGACGAACGTGTCGAGAAGTTCCTTATGAGCGGTCGTACCGGTGATACCGACATTACCGTTATCGATACCAAAGAATACGCCGTTCCCGGGCTTGACGAGAAATTCCGTACGATCGTTTCGTCCTATATTATCTCGCTTCTTACGACTGATCGTTTAGCCAGACACTACGAGATGGTAACCAAGCACAATCTCAAGTATCGCCGCTACTACCATCAGTTTGAGTATTAGTGTTCGAGTGGTACGGAGATTGGAAAGGAGGTTGGTATGGGTTCTGATGTGCAATTTCGTCCGGCGGCAATGAATTGCTCCCACAGGTTCTTCTCGCTGGAAGCGTTTTTTGCATCTGCGGCAGATTCGGGGTTTAAAGCCGTTGAACTCTGGACCGGACCCATGCACTTCTTTCTTGATTATGCTTCAAACGATACGCCTGAAAAGATTACCCGTCTTGCCAATAGTTTTGGGTTAGACGTATGTGCGCTCTGTCCCGAGCAGAACAATCCCAAACCGGCCAACATTGCTGCCAGAGGAGAAGAATCAATTAAAAGAACCAAGAATTACTTTCTCCGTGCCATTAACGTTGCTTCCGAGCTGGGAGTGGAAATAGTTGTCGTAACTCCGGGCTGGGGCTTTCTGGATGAAGAACGCACGGAAGCATGGAAGCGCAGCGTTTATATGTTGGGTGATTTGTCATCGTATGCCACTTGCAAAGGCATCGTACTCGCCGTGGAGGCGCTTCAGCCGGAAGAGTCAAATCTTTGCAACAGGTGTGAGGATCTTCGCAGGTTGATTGATGAGGTTGGAAGCAGCGCCCTCAAGGTTCTACTTGATACGGGTGCCATGTGGCGAGCCCATGAAACGATACAGGATTATTTTGATGCCTTTGGAAAGGATGTCGTGCATTGTCATTTCACGGATGCGGGAACCGTATCGCATTTGGCGTGGGGAGATGGCGAGAGGAACCTGGAGGCCGATCTTCTCGCTTTGACAAGAAATGACTACAAAGGCTACCTGAGTTTTGAGATTGTTGGTTCGCAATACTACGCCGATCCCGCATCTGCGGACAGAAGATCACTTGCGGCTTATAGAAGGGTACTGGAGGAGATTCATTCATGAACAGGCACTATATCATTGCTTCTCATGCACACTTTGCCAAAGGTCTTTACGAGAGCGTGAAACTTTTGGTTGGGGAGCATGCTGACGTAGACATACTTAACGCATTTGTAGACGGAAATGATGACATTGAGAAAGAAGCTCTGGCTCTTGTAGATGCTTGTTCCAACAACGTGGATGTGGTGGTACTTACGGACCTTATGGGAGGAAGCATAAACAATGAGTTCACCAAACTCATGCTTTCTCGCAAGAATGTGTATCTGGTCACAAATATAAATCTTCCGCTGGTACTTACACTCTTTCTCTCCAGTGAGACTGAGGATACGGCAGATCTTTTGAGACAACTTGTAGCAGACAACGATGTACGCCCGAAGTTTGTAAACGATGTATCGATAGTTGAAGAAGATGAAACCTTCTAGCTTTTAGGAAAAGAGGCTGAATATGATTTTGCTTACGAGGGTCGATCATCGCCTGTTGCATGGACAGGTTGCGGTTTCCTGGGTTCAGGGTCTGCAGGCCAACTGCATTTTTTGTGTGGGAGATCATGTGGCAAATGATCCTATTTGGAAAATGACGCTTAAGATGGGCAAACCAGCCGATTGCAAGCTGGTTATTAAGGATATGGCTCACGCAATCGAAGCTATTAATTCAGGAGTAACGGATGCATATCGCATGCTCATTTGTGTGCAGACCATTGCAGAAGCCAAGCAGCTTATTGACGGCTGTCCACAGATCACAAGTCTTAATTTAGGCAATACCAAGGGAAGCCCAACTACGCGTGAAGTTGCGCGTCAGGTTTTCCTTGAACCTGAAGAGGAGAAGATCATCTACGAGTTGCTTGATAAGGGGGTGGAGGTGGAGATACGACCCCTTGCTGACGATCCCAAGGTTGATATCAAAGATGTCCTTGGTAGGTAGTCCCGCATGATTTTGCACGACCAACGTAACGTTTGAGACAGTTTGATTGGAGGAAAGATGCTTGTACAGACACTGCTGATATCGCTCGTCACGGCATTTGCGATGTTTGACTATCAGCTCGGCACACTCTATGCGTTCAGACCCATTGTCACGTGTCCCTTGATTGGTCTTATTCTGGGCGATCTGCCGACGGGATTGGCTATCGGAGCCAGTCTTGAACTTCTTTTTATGGGAAATATTTCCATCGGTGCATATCTGCCGCCTGATGAAAAGGTGGGCAGTATTCTCGCCTGTGCCTTTGCCATTACGTTGGGTAAGGGTACTGAGGCAGCGCTTGCACTGGCCATGCCTATTGCTACGCTTTCACTTGCCATCAGCAACGTTATCAATGGTGTTATGCCAATTATTGTTGACAAAGCCGACGTATGTGCATCCAAAGGTAATCTTAAAAGCATTTACGCAGCGCATTGGGCGATTGGTCTTATCGGCCTTGCAAAGAACGTTCTTCTTGTTGGTCTGGCATATTATCTGGGTGCCGGTGCCGTACAGAACCTTCTTGACTGGATTCCGGCGTTCATTATGGACGGTTTTGGTATTGCCGCCAATATTCTTCCTGCCATGGGTTTTGCTATGCTCGGTAGACTTGTTCTCAAGCGCGAGATCCTGCCCTTCTTCTTCCTGGGCTTCTTGCTTGCCTCTTATATGAATGTTCCGTCGCTGGGTGTTGCTCTTATCGCGATTATTATTGGTATCGAGAAGTTCGGCCTGCTGAACTTTGGTACTAATTCCGGTAGTCCTCAGCTTGCAACGGAAGGAGATGACGACGATGACTTCTAATGAGACCAGAACTGCTACGGCTCAAACTGACGTATCTGCGAATAATAATCAGTATAAGATTACCAAGAGCGATCTTATCAAGTCTTCGCTCAACACGGGTGCTTTGGGTATGGAGTTTTCTTGGACGTACTATAAGCAGATGAACCTTGCATTTTGTCTTATGGTTGCCGGAATGCTCAAAAAGATTTATCACGGCCGTCCCGATGACTATGCGGCAGCTCTTCGTCGTCACGCGGCATTCTTCAATATCACGGTACAGTTTGCCCCGTTTGTCGGCGGCATTGCAATGGCCATGGAGGAACGTGTTGCTCGAGGTGAGATTGAGCCCGATTCGGTCAACGATGTCAAAGCCGCTCTCATGGGTCCGCTTTCCGGCATTGGAGATGCCATTTTCCTTACTACCATCCGTGTTGTTGCGGCAGCCGTAGGCATTTCACTTTGTCAGGCAGGTAATGCAGCCGGACCTATTGTCTTTTTGCTTATCTACAACATTCCCGCGTTCTGGCTTCGCGTTTGGGGTGTTCAGAAAGGCTACTCAATGGGAGTGGGCTTTCTTGAGAAAGCATCGGAAAACGGACTGATGCAGAAGGTCATAGCTGCCATTGGCATCGTGGGTGCGATGGTTATTGGTGGTATGACAAAAGACATGTTCTGGGCAACTATTCCCGTGCAGATTGGTCAGGCCGTTGAGGGTCAGGATCCAACCACCATTCAAACCGTACTTGACAGCATCATGCCTGGTATCGTTGGTATGAGTGCGTTTTGGATCTATTACCGGCTTCTTGCCAAGAAGATCAATCCCATGTGGCTCATTTTAGGTACCATGGTTTTAGGAGTCATTGGAGCGTACTTTGGTTTCTTAGCCTAGAGCGTAAATTGTACTTTGGACTTGTTTGTATTCTTTGGGTAAATGGGCAGCAGCAGGGTAGCCTTGCTGCTGCTTTTATGCTAATAACGTTTCAGAAATCCATGTGGCAATGTTGTACAGCAGTTTGGGCTCCTCCATCCCGATAATTGTAGCAAGTATCATCATTGTTTCTGCATTTAATGCACATCAGGGCTTTCCCTTTGATGGAAGACTTCCTGAGAATATGGTTGAACCCTTTAGAACTGAGAACGAAGCAGCCAATTTTTCCGATCATCTTGCAGTGAGGATGATCGAAGATGCGCGGTGATATTTGGACTTGACTTGGTTTCGCTTCAAAAAGTGGGGCTGTGTAGTACTTTCTCAAGACCTGTGTAGTACTTTTTTCGAGCTCCATTACAGCCTTCATTTGCAAAGCCCCAGCTAGTTGAGTTGACGTGGCGAGAAGACCTCTTTTCTCGCCGTAAAATGTACTACACAGCTTTTTGAAATCTACTACACAGGTGTCGCTTTTGAAGCATGATGACTTCTAAGTGATCCTCGTTCTTCAAAATCTGCTAAAGAATGGCTTACAGTTGGTGGATTTTGGCTTCCAGACCACTTTTTGGGACGTAACTCTAATGTTTCAATCCCACGCGTGTCTTTCAACTGATTCCAAATAATGCTGCTTTTATGCTGATAACGTTTCAGAAATTCATGTAGTAATAGAGTCGGAAGATTTACTTGTGCTTATCGTCAGAAGCGCTGCTCATTTCGTATGGAAATTGGCTGTAGTACAATCAATCGTGGTAGACAGAGCATTTGTTTGAAATGTTGTATTAGTGCATATTGATGCAGAAGGTAGTCATACTATGAGCGCAAGAAACGATATCGAGCAGTATCTAAGACCCGGAAAGTTTCGTTTTATAGCAGGTGTTGCTGGTTGCGTCATTGCGGCCGCTCTTGCTCTTCTTGGTGTTCTTATCAATGCCGGTATTGTTGGCGCAACAAGTGAGGCTGACGCCGTGCCCTTTGGCGCTATGAGCAGCGTACAGGAGGGAAAATACGCCTATGTTGATGTAGTGGGTCTTGATGAATGGTCAGCGCGCTCTGATGACAAGTACATGTATTTGTGTGTGGATAAGGATGGCCAACTGTCAATCCTATGTATGAAACCCTCCGATGAAAGTAAATTCAGTAGTCAGAAAGAATACTGGGCACAGCACACCAAAGACGGAACGACTGCTACGGTTCCGTCGCCGATACGGGTGTATGGCACCGTAACCAAGATGCCAAGCAATTTAATCAGTGTTCTTTCCAGTACGTATGGTATAAGCTCTACCACGCTAACCAACAAGGTAGGTACGTTCTACCTTAACACGATGGTTACTGCGAAGGATTCCCTATCATCTCCGCTCTTTGCGGCTGCGATTGCTTCTGCCATTGTGGGGATTATCATGCTTGCAAGCCACTTCAGCCACGTAAAAACGATTCGTACGTGCTTGGATCGTCTTGATGCGGAAGGGCTCACCCAGAAAGCGTGGGATGAGTTGCAAGTATGCCTGAAGGATTCAGTTATGGTTCCGGAATTGCCGGGAATGTTACTGTCCGAGAATTTTATTATTTCCAGACAGGACGGGGCGATTATGGCCTATACGGATATTCTCTGGATTTACCGGCATGTTGTGCGGAGAAACTTTGTAGTAACCAGTCGTAGTTTGATATGCCGACTGAATGGTTCCCAAACGGTCGGCATTGGGCTTAAGACTAGAAAGAAGAGCTCTGAAGAAGTTACTCAACTGATTTCTGCTGCTGTTAGTGCCAAAAATCCAACGGTTTTGGTTGGGTTTAGTCCTGAGAATTCTCAACGTTATGAAGAGATGGTTCGACAGACATAGTATATGTTCTATAAAATGTTATATGGGTTGAACAGTCATTACTAGATGTGTGTTCGGAGGAGTTATGTTTCATTTTGATCGTAAGCTCCAGCAGGAAAAAGTTGATACGTCATCTGGCGATAACCCCTCATCTGACGGTAGTACTCCGCCAGATGGCAATGCGTCGCCCGACAACGAGCGACATACCGTTAGTGCTCACAAGTTGCCGGATATTTCCGACAAAACGGCGGATATCAATTCCCGCATAGAGGTCATAACTTCAGCTGAGGATGAAGAAGATGCCGAAGCTCGTGAAGCTTATGAAAGCCTTATGCGTCATCGTAAAATCCGCCTTAGGAAGAAATTCATAAAAGTGGGCATTGCGCTGGGCGTTGTTGTACTTATCGGCATTGCGTTTGTTGCGCGTTTATTCGAGAGTGACAAACAGGTTGAAGCCCCTACCGCAAGCACCGCTTTCATTACGCGCGGGGAATTCAGCGATTCCGTATCGGCTTCAGGCTCCATCAAACCCATCTCTTCAACAGTGGTGACTCCTGAAGTCGATGGCATCATACAGGATGTTCAAGTTACGGAGGGATCTGTTGTTAAAAAGGGCGATAAACTCTTTACCATTAAAAACGACGAGCTTGATAAAGCTGTACGTAAAGCCGCGCAGCAAGTGAAAGCGGCAGAAAATGAAGTAAGTAAGGCAAAAGCCGCTTTGGCGGCTGCCCGTAGTGGAGCTGTGGGTGTTGGTGAAGACGATCAGGAAAACGGCGGTGCCAATGCCTCTTCGGTTGAGGCATCAGTTGAAACAGCGCAGGCGAACCTTGAAAGTGCACAAATCGCTCTTGAAGAGGCTCGTTCAGCCTACAATGACGCAGTCGCTCAAGCGGACAAACGCACGGTAACGGCTCCTTGCGATGGTACGGTCATTGTCATGAATGCGGTAAACGGTGCATCGGTTGGATCTTCCGGAGGCGCCGGGGTAGGTTCGAATTCCGGATCAGGTGCGTCAGGGTCTTTGATTACCATCGCCGATCTCTCAAAAATGAAGGTAAATGTTCAGATAAATGAAGTGGATATTTCCCGTATTGCTGTTGATCAAAAAGCGCAGGTAACGTTTGCGGCTCTTCGGGAACTTAGCTGTGAGGCAATCGTGACGCATGTCTCTACCGTATCGTCTTCAGGCGGGGATACCTCAGGGATGAGCTATGACGGCAGAGGACATACCATTGTTACCTACGATGTTGAACTTCTGATAGAAAATCCCGATGTCTCCATCAAGCCCGGCATGACTGCCAATGCAGACATTATGATCCAGCATATGGAAAACGTGCTCACGGTACCTCTCTTTGCATTGGCAGAGGACGAGACGGGAACCTATGTGAACGTCGTCACTTCTCGTGATGACAAGAACAATCCTCAGGTTAAACGAGTGCCCGTTACGGTTAAGGCAAAAAGTTCAACAACCGCCGTCATTGAGGGTGAGGGCATCAAGGATGGTACCGAGGTGCTTCTCGCCGGCGGCAGAGGAAACCCTGATGTTGGGATTTTAGATAACCCCGATGGCGGCGAAAAAGACAACTCAAGCGGTAGCGCAAGTGGTACCTCAAGTGGCTCAAGCAGCGACTCTTCGAGCGATAAAGACATGGCAGGCGGCGGTAGATAAGATGCCCAAGGTAATCGAGGCACATAAACTGCACCGCATATATGAGACAGCTGCAGGACTTACTCATGCGTTGCGTGGCGTATCCTTGAGTGTCGAGAAGGGCGAGTTTCTCTGCATTATGGGTCCGTCTGGCTCGGGCAAATCAACCCTTATGAATATCCTCGGTTGTCTTGATACTCCTACCTCAGGTTCTTATAAACTTGAAGGTCTCGAGGTGGCCAATCTTTCCGATGATGATCTTGCTGAGATTCGCGCAACGCGTCTTGGCTTTGTATTCCAGTCGTTTAATCTTCTGCCCCGAACTACCGTGTTGCGCAATGTTGTTCTTCCGCTCATCTACTCCGATATACCTGTTGCAGAAAGGGAACTGCGTGCCTGGAAGGCGCTGCGATCGGTGGGCTTACCTGAGGATTACTATGACCATAAATCCAATGAACTTTCCGGCGGTCAGATTCAACGTGTGGCTATTGCGCGTGCGTTGGTTAACGATCCTGCAGTGATTCTTGCCGATGAACCCACGGGCAATCTTGATTCTGCAACGGGCGAAATGGTGCTCAAAACGTTTCGAGCCATGCAGGATCGCGGCAAGACCATCGTACTCATTACCCATGATCCCGAAATTGCCACATGGGCTGATCGCGTTGTTCATATCCGTGATGGGCGCTTGCTTACGGCTGAGCAGGAACAAGAATATGTGTTGCATCATGGTGTGCAGAGGATGGCAGGAGGTGCATCTCTATGAGGCTTCGCGACCTGCTTCATGAAACCCTCTCTGCTTTCAATGCCAATCGTGCGCGCAGTCTATTGACCGTGCTTGGAATTGTAATTGGAATTAGTGCGGTTATTGCCATGACAGCTCTTATCGATGGCATTAAATACTCCCTGGTGGGCTCACTGGGTCTCAATCAATCCAGGATGGTGAGCATATATGCGTGGCCTGATCGAGGGGTGACACAGCAGGATTTAGATCAGCTGGCAATGAGTGTTCCCGGCTATGAATTTGTTACCGGTATTGACTCCAGTGCCGGTCGCATTGATTCTATCGAGAAGCAGTTTGACACGCAGATTATCGGCTGTCAGCCTGAGTACTTCACTGCAATGGGATTCAAGGCTTCGGCCGGCTCGCTCTTCTCGCAATCGGATGTGGACAATGTGGCAAAAAACGTTGTTCTTGATCGAGTGGCTGCCGAGAAGCTCTACGGAAATGAGAAAGATGCCATTGGTAAGACAGTCCGTATCGATGACAATACTTATACCGTAATCGGCGTATGCGACAGTGGTCAAAGGATGGGAGGAGGAAGTGATACTCTTCTGTGCTATCTGCCGTATTCAACGTTTACGACGCGCGTTTCGGGTACCAAAACAATCAGTCAGATTTTTGGATATGCACGCGAAAATGTTGACATGAAGTCTCTGGCGGATCAAACAAAGGCCTGGTTGTTTGATTGGTTTGCCATTCCTGAAGGGGAAGACGATCGTGTGTACGTTATGACATTGTCCTCCATCATTGACCAGCTCAACTCCACAATGGCTTCATTTCAGATACTTGTAACAGCCATCGCCAGTATTTCGCTTTTGGTTGGCGGTATTGGCATCATGAATATGATGCTTACCAATGTGACGGAGCGAATTCGTGAGATTGGCCTGCGTAAGGCGCTTGGCGCGCGTGCCGCCGATATTACAAAGCAGTTCTTATGTGAATCGATACTGCTCTGCATCTCGGGTGGTGTTATTGGAGTTGCTCTTGGTTACGCCGGAGCGTTGGCTTTGGCGGGATCGGCTTCAACCCTTATGCACTTGGAGACCGCGATTACGCCTATCATTACCCCGTCAATCGTGGCTGTGACCTCAGGAATTTGTATTGGAATTGGGCTTGTGTTTGGCTGGTGGCCCGCACGACGGGCAGCAAAGCTCAATCCGATAGAATCGCTCCGCTACCAATAGAGATCCTACAGCAGCTGAACTCCGGCCTCTTGGCATGCCTGGATGGTATCGCTATCCCAAATGGATGCCTGTACTTCTCCCACATGCGCCTTGCCTAAAAGCAGCATACAGAGACGACTCTGACCGATACCGCCGCCAATGGTACAAGGCAGTTTATTCTCAAGAAGCATCCTATGAAACGGCAATTTCCGGCGGTCATCACAGCCGGAGACGGAGAGCTGCCTATCAAGTGATGCGGGGCTTACGCGGATGCCCATGCTGCTGATTTCAAGGGCACAGCCGAGAACATCATCCCAGAAGAGCAGGTCACCATTAAGATGCCAGTCGTCATAGTCAGGGGAACGTTTGTCATGAGGCTTGCCTGAACGCAGAGTTTCTCCAATGCCGACAATGAAGGTGGTATGGTGTTTAGCTACAAAGCTGTTTTCGCGTTCGGTGGGCGTAAGTTCCGGATAGAGGTCTTCCAACTCTTGCGTGGTTATAAAAGTAACGGTACGGTCGAGTTCCGTTTCCAGCTGAGGATAGTGCCACTTCAACTCGTCAAGTGTTCCGCAGATGGCTGTGACAATACGAGTAACGGTATCTTTGAGATAGGCAGGTGTGCGGTCCTTCTCGCCAATGACCTTTTCCCAGTCCCATTGATCCACGTAAATAGAGTGTAAGTTGTCAAGTTCCTCATCACGACGAATGGCGTTCATGTCGCATACGAGGCCTTTTCCCACATTGAAGTCATAGCGGTGCAGCGCATAGCGTTTCCACTTTGCAAGCGACTGTACAACCTCGGCATCTTTGCCAATGGCCGGCGTATCAAAGCTTACCGGTCTCTCAGTACCGCTGAGGTTGTCGTTCATGCCTGTTTCGGGATCCACTATAAGAGGCGCCGTTACACGCACAAGGTGGAGCGCGGCACAGAGCTTTGCAAGAAAAATGTACTTGATGCGCTCTATGGCACGCTGGGTGTCATAGAGGGACAACTGCGATTCATAGTCTTCAGGGATGGAAGTCATGTATGCTCCTTGATGTAAATAGCTTGCAATCATTGTAGATAAATATCTGATTACATAAAGCCGTAACGTTTCATACGTGTGAGTTTTCATGTTGAGTACACCCGCAAAGCTTTGAGCCAGCTTAAGAAGATGGATCGCTTTACTGCCCGATTGATTCTCTCTTGGATAGAGAACAACCTTGAAGGCTGTATGGATCCCTACCGGTTAGGAAAGGGACTTACGGCAGATTGTTCCGGTGAATGGCGGTACCGCGTAGGGAATTACAGAATCCTTTGTCTGATTCAGAATGACACATTAATCATCGAAGTATTCAGCATCGGCCATCGCAAGGATATATACAGAAAACACAGATAACAAACTTGTTGTTATCATGACCCGAGTATTCCGTATGATAAAATTTTTTATGAAGGTTTATTTCCGAGAAAGGAATGCTATGAAGGCTTTGCTTGTCGTTGATGTTCAAACCAATGTTATGAAACGCCGTAATACCGAAGGCCTTATTGAAGCATGTAATGACATAATCAGCCAGTATGAACCCGAACAGGTCATATACGTTGTACACAAGCTTCCTTGGGAGCGCGCTTCAAAAAAGAAAGAATTTGGTGCCGGACTTTCGGTTGTCTCTCATTACGTATTTGACAAGCGTGAAGGCGATGCTTTTTCAAATCCCAAGTTGTTGCAGAGGCTTCAAGAACTAAACGCTGATGAAGTTGAGATTATTGGCATCGACGGTAATTTTTGTATTAAAGAAACCGCTCTTGGTGCTTTGAAAAACGGATTGAAGGCAACAGTTAATGTGCACGCGGTTGTTTCAAAAAATGAGAAGGCGTTTGAAGACACCAAGCGTGAACTGCAGGATGCCGGAGTAAACATCATTTAATATCAAGTTGATGTTGCGGTGTTCAGGGACACTTATGAACAAGTGGTAGGTGCAGCTTGTTCTTTTTATCTCATTGGATATAGGACGAGTATGTCTCTTATAATCAATCCGAAAGTAAAGATGTATTGTTTACAAGTGGGGAGAAGAGCATGAAGACTGCGATAGTGTATTACTCCAAACACCATGAAAATACAAAAAAGCTGCTTGATGCAATAGCACAAGAGGATAAAGTCACTTTGATTGATGCGACACATCCGGAAATAGATGACTTGTCAGGATATGATGCAATAGGTTTTGCATCAGGGATTTACTACGGAAAGATGCACAAATTGGTTCTTCAATATGCGGAGAAGAATCTTCCTATAAATAAAAAGGTGTTTTTTATTTATACCTGTGGAAGGGTAAGTGCAACACATACGAATGGCATTCGAAAGATAGCAGAAGAAACGCATGCAGAAATTCTTGGCGAGTACGGATGTGTTGGATTTGATACCTTTGGTCCTTTGAAGTTGATAGGCGGGATGAGAAAGGGTCATCCCAATGCGGAAGAAGTTCGTGGTGCCGTAAAGTTCTACCAGGGTATTGTACGTGCTCAGGAGGAGCCTGAGAAAGACTGAGAATTTGTACACTTGCTTGCAAGCTATGAGTGTAAAGAGAATGGTAAACATTAAAGAGGTCGGGGGAGCTATCCTCTGATTCAAAGTAGCTTTTTTAGCGGCGATACGTACAATGGAAGAGTTAGAATTCGTAAACTCTTCTCGAAAGTCTTGTTCAGATGTTTAATAAGCAACTTATCGCCATGGTTGGTGAAAGTAAAAAGTACATTGCCGCTCATGTTGCCTTGCAGTGGATTTCCCTTTTGGCAAACATCGTCATGATGTGGGAGATAGCCCATCTGCTACAAGGCCTTTATGAAAAGACAGTCGGCAAAAACCAGATAATCTCTGTCGTTGTCATAGCGGTCGGTGCTGTTGTGGTGCGTTTTTTCTGCAGCACCATGTCAAGTCGCATGGCATATCTCAGTTCAAAATCGGTCAAAAAGATTCTTCGTGAGAAGATTTACGGTAAGCTGCTCAGGCTGGGCAGCTCCTATAACGAGCAGGTTCAGACCAGCGAAGTCGTCCAAGTTGCCGTTGAGGGTGTCGATCAACTTGAAACGTATTTTGGTCAGTATCTTCCACAATTCTTTTATGCGCTGCTTGCTCCGCTGACACTGTTTGTGGCACTGAGCTTTGTAAATTTGCCGTCGGCGGTAGTTTTGCTTATCTGTGTGCCGCTCATTCCACTTACCATTGTGGCAGTGCAGCGCTTTGCAAAGAAATTACTGGCAAAATATTGGGGTCGTTATACCGCTCTTGGTGATACGTTTTTGGAAAATCTGCAAGGTCTGACAACCGCCAAGATTTATCAGGCCGACGAGTTCAAGCACAAAGAAATGAATGAACAGGCCGAAGAGTTTAGGCGCATTACCATGAAAGTGCTGACCATGCAGCTAAATTCCATCACCGTAATGGATCTGATTGCCTATGGAGGCGCAGCTCTTGGTGTCGTTTTTGCCGTGACACAATTTCGGGCAAACGCCGTTGATTTGGCGGGCTGCTTATTGATAATCCTTTTGGCGGCCGATTTCTTTTTGCCTATGCGTATGTTAGGCAGCTTTTTTCATATTGCCATGAATGGCATGGCGGCAGCCGACAAGATATTTCGTTTGCTTGAGCTTCCTGAGGCAAAAGAAAAATCAGGCGAAGTTCCCGCAGATGCTACGATTACGTGCAGGGCCATTCATTTTTCCTATGAGCCGGAGCGTGAGATTCTCCATGGCATTAATCTGTCTTTTCCAAAAGGAAGTTTTACGGCGTTGGTTGGTGAGTCAGGTTGTGGAAAATCTACCATTGCCTCCATCCTTATGGGGCGCAATAAAGGCTATGAGGGGTCAGTGCTTTTCGGCACTGTGCCTTTAACCGAAATTTCCGAAGCCAGCCTTATGGAAAATATTACGTATGTCAGTCACCAGAGTTACCTCTTTAAAGGTACCGTTCGTGACAACCTCCTGACGGCACGTCCGGGTGCCCAAGATGAAGACCTTTGGCGTGCCCTTAAGCAGGTTAATCTCGCAGGGTTTTTACAAAGCGAGAAGGGCCTTGACACAAAACTTGACGAGTCGGCTTCTAATCTCTCCGGCGGGCAGCGTCAGCGGCTGGCACTTGCAAGGGCTCTTTTGCATGACAGCTCCATTTACATCTTTGATGAAGCGACGTCAAATATTGACGTTGAAAGCGAGAATGACATCATGGATCAGATTCATGCGCTGGCAGCAAAAAAGACGGTCATCCTCATTTCCCACCGACTTGCAAACGTTACGGATGCGGATAAGATATACGTCCTCGATCGAGGGAGCATTGTTGAAGAGGGCACCCATGCGGAGCTTCTCGCTAAGAGTGGAACCTACACAAGACTCTGGAGTGCCCAGCAAGAACTCGAACGTTATGCGCAAGGGGGTGATGCCGCATGAAACGGAACACAAAGCAAGAGGGTAGGAGTGGTTTTGTGGTGATGGCATCGCTCATCGGTCTTGTCAAACCGCTTATGGGTTATATGGTGCTGGCAATATGTATGGGTGTTGTCGGCCATCTGTTTGCCGCTTTTATTACGATATTTGGAGGCTATGCAGTTTTAGTTGCCCTGCAGCAGGAGATAACGCTGCCGTTTGGTGCACATCTTTCTTTGACGGGGATTTTTATTTGCCTTGGTATTTTTGCGGTAGCTCGCGGATTTTTGCGGTATGCGGAGCAGGCGTGTAACCATTTTATCGCTTTTAAGCTGCTCGCACTTATCCGCGATAAGGTGTTTAGTGCTCTCAGAAGACTCTGTCCCGCAAAGCTTGAGGGTAAAGATAAGGGTAATCTGATTAGCGTCATTACTTCAGACATTGAACTCCTTGAGGTATTTTACGCTCATACCATTTCGCCGGTCTGTATTGCTTGTGTATTCAGCTGCATTATGGTGGTGTTTATCGGCTCATTCCATGTTGCACTTGGAGTCTTGTCAGCCGTTGCGTATATAACGGTAGGAGTAGTTATCCCATTGGTGACGGCTCAGCTCAGCGGCAATGAGGGTTTGAAGCTTCGACGTAAATCAGGAGAGCTCTCGTCATTTGTGCTTGATAGCTTGCGTGGGCTTTCCGAAACCATTCAATACGGGCAGGGCGACGCTCGCTTGTCAGAGATGAATCGTATGACCGACGCGCTTGCCTACGACCAGGAACGGATGAAGCGAATAGCCGGGCGTAACGGTGCGGTGACAAACAGCATCATCCTTTTGTTTGACCTTGGTATGCTTGCGTTGTCGGCGTCTCTATGCAGTTTTGATGGATGCCTCATAGCTACTCTGGCTCTGATGAGTTCTTTTGGTCCTGTTGTGGCGCTGGCAGCGCTGGGGGCAACGTTGCAAAGTACCCTTGCAGCTGGCAACCGTGTACTTGCTATTCTTGATGAAGAGCCCGTTGTGGAAGAGATTGAAGGCAAGGCTTCGGTGGAGTTTAGAGGTGCTGCGGCAGAGCGGGTCACGTTTGCTTACGATAAAGAGACAATTCTTGATAGTCTTTCCGTCGAAGTACCTTCCAGTAAGATTGTTGGCATTGTAGGAAAAAGCGGAAGCGGGAAATCCACACTGCTCAAACTTTTTATGCGTTTTTGGGAGGTTCAAGAGGGGCGTATTCAGATTTCCGATACAAGTGTCAATGAGATTAACACTTCCAATTTACGCGACATGGAAAGCTTTGTGACGCAGGAGACCTATCTGTTTCACGATTCAATCCGCAATAATGTGAGGCTTGCCAAGCTTGATGCCACCGACGATGAAATCATTGCCGCTTGCAAGAAAGCGTCCGTTCATGACTTCATCATGTCATTGCCGGCCGGCTATGATACGCCCGTAGGTGAGCTGGGAGATACGCTTTCCGGTGGTGAGCGTCAGCGTTTGGGACTTGCACGCGCGTTTCTCCATAATGCACCGTTTGTGCTGCTCGACGAGCCAACCAGTAATCTTGATAGTCTCAATGAGGCCGTGATCCTAAAGGCGCTCCATGAGGAAAGGTCGGGCAAAACCGTTGTGCTGGTGTCGCACCGTGCGTCAACCATGGGCATTGCGGATGAGGTTTATTCCGTTGGGCACGGGAGAACCAGCTGATGTGTACGATGAGTAAATCCAGCGAGAAGGCGCTTGCAGGGCGTTCAAGGTCAAATCGATCACCTGCGAAGGTGGTCAGCAGTCGTGTGGGCGCGAAACGAGATCAAGAGAAGAGAGTCGTTTCGCTCATGATCTCGCTTTACTGTCATAAAAAGCACGACGGTTTTCGGAAGGGCGTTCACCGTCGAATGGGTGCACCTATCCTGTGCGTCGAGTGTGCCGAGCTTGACCGTTATGCTCGTCAGCAAATCGACCGATGCCCTTTTATGGAGACAAAGACGTTCTGTTCAAATTGCAGGGTGCATTGTTATACGCCTGAGATGCGCGAGAAGATTAAAGAGGTCATGAGATTTTCCGGTCCGCGGATGGTTTTTCATCATCCAATCATGGCGCTCCGTCATGTAATCGAATCAAAAAAGGAAAAGAAACAACGTATTTAGCAAAGGACAAAACGTATGAGGTTCAAGAAAATTCTGTATATCATTATCGGGTGCATCAGCGTCGTGTTGGGTGCGATAGGCGCTGTCATTCCATTTTTACCCTCCGTTCCCTTTTTGCTTCTTGCAGCCTTTTGCTTTGCGAGAAGTTCCGAGAGACTGAATACGTGGTTTACCAGCACAAAGCTGTATCAGGATAATCTTGCTGATTATACGGCAGGTCGCGGCATGACTAAAAAGACCAAGGTCCGCATTATGAGTACAGTTACCCTGCTTATGAGCATCGGCTTTATTTTGATGGGGCTAAGAGGCATCGTAGTTGGCTGTGCGGTACTCTTGTGCGTTTGGGTGTTTCACCTTGTCTATTTTGTCTTTATGGTCAAGACGATTCCCTCGTCGTAATGTCAGCTGTCGGTATAGTATGATTGTTTTTATCTTGGGTATTGCCCTTACATGGCAGTAAGTTAAGGGCACATAAGCCTCTTGCCGATCCCATTGATCCCAATATAGACTATGCAGGATTCATGAAAAAGGGTTGATTTAAAAATTCGTTCAAACACATATCCACTTCGGCGCTTTATATGCCCCGCAGAACACTTTGAGGTGTTCTGTTGAGTTTGGAGCACGAGTGACAGAACCCTTCGGTGTCTTTGTAAGACTCAACTGAGCAGGAAGTAAGGCTTTGGTTTTTGTAGAATTAGGTATGCTTACAGCGTATCTCTCTCACTTCCTAGAAGGTGAGGTGTAAGATCGAGCCTGCTGGAGGTACCTCTCTTATCTCAAGTATACAAAGAAGTTTCTCAGTAAGCTTTGGGTAAGCTGCTTTCAAATGGAATATCTCAGTCAAGCAAATTGGAGCTTTGCTCAGAGGGCCGAATGCCCAATGTTCAGCGAGCCGGTAATATATAATTTATACTGGAAAATGCAGAAAAACCAGTTGATGCACGTATAAAAAGTGGTAAATATATAAAGTATATAAGCGATTTTGAAATGGCTGGATGGTAAAGATAAAGAGGATTATGGAATGAGAGTTTCAGATTTCTTCTGTGGTGGCGGTGGCTTTTCAGAGGGTTTTCGTCAAGCAGGATTTGAAATAGTATTTGCCGTCGATAAATGGGAACCAGCTGTAAAAACATATAAAGGCAACAAGTCATGTGTAAAAGTAATACAAGATGATGTTATACGGATATCGCAGTTGCCAGATGATGAATTTGAGGCTCTGGTTCCTGATACTGAAGTAATTATAGGTTCGCCACCATGCCAGTCATTTTCTCATTCCAATAAGTCCGGGAATGCTGATAAATTGGTTGGTATTCAGCTAATAGAAGCCTACTTAAAAATCATTGCAAGGAAGAAATATAAGCGAGACTCTATTTTAAAATATTGGGTATTAGAGAATGTACCAGCAGTAGAACAATACATCAAAGAAGAATATTCTGCTACTGACTTAGGACTTGAAGGCGACTTTGTTTTAAGGCCGCGTGATGGTTCCTCTGGAAAGTACAATGCAAAATACTTTGGCGCGCCAACCAATCGGGAACGATATCTCTGTGGTGAATTTCCAAAACTTATTGAAACGAGAAGCGATAAGAATGTGATAACACTAAAGCAAGTCCTCGATTCGCTTGGAAATCCGTTAAGAACGGATCATGGTCTGATTTCAGATATCAATTACTCCGGCTTAAGTTTAGACGCACAACAAGTCACAGATCAGCATTACATATATGAACTAGCAGATTTCGAGTGTAAAACGGCGAAACGCTTGAAGCAGGATAAAGGATATATGGGAAAAATGTCTTTCCCTGAAAACCTTGATAAGCCGGCAAGGACTGTAATGGCAACCATGACTGCAAGCGCAAGGGAAGCTATGATTCTGGGATATGGAGATGGTAGATATCGCCTACCGACGGTAAGAGAAGCTGCTTGTATGATGAGTTTCCCTATAGATTATTGGTTTTATGGAAAATCAAAAGGAATAAAGCACACTCTAGTTGGTAACGCCGTTCCGCCAAAGCTATCCTATGCAATCGCTATAGCAATCGCAAAAGCAGAAAATGAAACTATCCCTGCGAGGTATATCCCGATCCTTCATCCGAATGATGAGCAACTTCCTTTTTATAACCTAAATGGGGTCGAGTTCAAAATCAGAAAAGAACAGCCCAAGCGAGAAACGGCGAAATTCAAGTATCATATCCCTTACTTGATAATTGATGCCTACCGCGTAGAACTAACAAATTACCGATCGGATTTTGAGAACGGTATGTTTTTATGGGAGACAGAAATCCACTATGGTCAGGGAAAGGATAAGGCCAAAGTGTTCACGCCTAACATTTCGATGCGGGCAATTCCGTCCCAACATAAAGAAAGTGTGCGAGAGTATATCAAAAAAGCAAAAAAAATAGTTCCTAAAATGAATAGTTTTCAATCGGTATTCTGTATGACATCAGAAGACCGAGCGAAACAGAAGTATTACGGCCCATATGAACTACTCGAAAGCATAAAAGCATTTATCGAAGCCACGTTCCCACCAGAAGAACAAAGCGAATATGTTCGGTTTAATGACGAACCTACCGCAGTACCATTGGCAATTGCTGTTGGGTATTTGATATTAGAAAGACTCGTATTACATATGAGGAGGTTGCAGTAATGAATTCTGCTACAAGAAAAGCTAAGCTAGAAGAACTGAGATCCAAACAATCCAATCAAGCTATGACCGGAATTCCTTTGCGATATAAGGGGTCGACAAGGACTGAGATCGTATGGCGTATCCCGTTAGACTATCTTGTGTACAACAAATACAACGGACGAATCGGTTCTGATGTTTTGTCTTATGAGAGACAAAACGGAGAATTAAACGCTGAAACAGATACTGATTGCCAACTCATCGAGAAATTCTTATTCGAATCAAAAAAAGACCGTAACAGAACTACTATGGATAGCTTGCTGAAGACTGGTCAGCAGCGATATGGCGTCGTAACATCAGACGGCATTATCGTCGATGGTAATCGCCGAGCCATGCTGTTAAACAAGTTATACCATGAGCATGAAGCCCTTGGCTACTCATACTCTCAGGTAGAAAAATGCGGGTACTTTCTCGCGATTATCCTCCCCGATGACGCCGAAGAAAAGGACATCCAGCAGCTCGAAACCATATATCAAATGGGCGAAGATGACAAACTGGATTATAATCCAATCGAAAAATACCTAAAATGCAAGGAATTGAAGCGTCTTGGTTTTACGGAGAAACAGATTGCCGAATTCATGAGCGAGAAGGAAAGTCAAATCAAAGAATGGCTCGATATTCTTGCTTTGATGGAAGAATACCTTCAAGAATATGATTATGATGGAATCTATACTCGCCTTGAAAAAACGGAAGGGCCCTTTGTTGACTTAAATAACTACTTAGACTCTTATTCTAAGCGTGGAGCAAACGTCCGAAATGTTAACTGGGCATATACAGATTCAGACATTTCTGATTTAAAGCTTGTTTGCTTTGATTATATTCGTGCACGATATGAAGGAAAAGAATTCCGTGATATCGCTAAGACAGGCAAAGAGGGGAGCATCTTTTTCTTTAAGAATCTGTGGGATGATTTCTTGAAGCAGCATAAGGAAAACACCCCTACTGACGAGGAAACAGTCGATGAGTTGAGGCGGCGTTGTCCTGGCGAAGACCTTAGCTTGCTGCTGAAACAGCGTGATAACACTTGGATCGAGCAAGCAAAAGGTCAGTTGAAGGGTAACCTCAACCGTTTTTCCCGTAGGCTAGAGGACAAGCGTGATGCAAATAAACCAGCAGATCTCCTGGAACGTGCGCTCAGCGCGCTCCAATCGATAGACTGCAATCAGGATAGCTTTAAAGATGATTCGCGTATAGAAGAGATGGTCAAAGAAATCGGCAGGATTACTTGGGAGATGAAGAAGATTTTTGATCGGAGATGAGCATGGCGTTTAATATCTCTATAGATTTCGATCCAACAAAAAACATAGTATACCTTCTAGGGGACATTACAGCTTTGCAGAAGAGTCGTTATGCATGGAGATATGTTCGAGATTATCTTCATCCGACGGTAGAAGCCGACCACATCACTATTCCTATTGGGGAAAGAGAGCCATTCGCTGTAATGTCAGATATCAGTGCAATGCTGTCCAAATACGGCTTTACAGAAGCTCAAAGCGATAGTTCCGAGAAAGTCGTCCATGATTATTATGAAGAAGAGAGATGCTTTGCTGAATTCTCCAAAAAGGCTCTTAATATCCGTAATAATGAGTGCAACGCTGAAGAATTCAGACATTTCATCGATTCAGTTGCCGCAAATCTGACCGCACGATCATTATATCCGCTTCAGTTATTGTCGGCGTATCATATGGCGTTTTCTCAGAACGCTTGCAACTTTTCTGTCCCCGGTGCTGGAAAAACGAGTATTGTTTATGGAGCATATGCATATCTGCACAACTTGCCAGAAAATCATCCAAAGTATATTGATTGCCTTCTGATAGTTGGCCCTTTGAGTTCATTTGGTCCTTGGGAAGCAGAATATGAAGAATGCTTTGGAAGAGCGCCTAAATCGAAGCGGCTTGTCGGTGGCGTTCCTAAAGAAGAGAAACAGGACTATTTGATTTCAAGGTATCCATATGAATTGACCTTGATTTCCTATGCGTCATTGGTAGCACTCCAATCTGAAATAGGCTTTTTCCTTAGGAACAATAAAGTCATGGTTGTTCTCGATGAGGCGCATAAGGCAAAGAATTCGTCTGGCGGTGTTATTGCACAGGCTGTCTTAGATATGTCCAGGTATAGCAAGTCGCGCATCGTGTTGACAGGAACCCCCGCACCAAATGGATATGAAGACATCTACAATATGTTTAAATTCATTTGGCCGAACAAGAATGTATTGGGCTTTGAGATTAATCAACTACGCGATATCACTGCGACAGGTGATACGGCGAGAGTCACTCGTTTGATAGATAACATTTCTCCATACTTTATCCGTATCAGAAAGAGTGATTTGAACATCCCTCCCGCTACAGTACATCCGCCAATGTCTGTTCCAATGGGGCCATTGCAACAAAGAATATATGACTTTATCGAAAAAAAGTACATGGACGAGTTCATAGCTGATGGTGCTACAAATATTTCCTCTCGATTCAAGACTGCATTGGCTCAGGCGCGGACTATCCGTTTGATGCAAGCGGCATCTGACCCCGCTATGTTGAGAGCACCTTTACGTGATTTCTTTGAGGATGAGGATATTCCTGTAGAAGCATACCAGGTGGTCGATGACTCAGATGTATTGAAATCGATTCTTGACTATGAAACAAATGAAATACCGGCGAAGTATGTTGCGGTGAAGGATTTGATTAAACAAATCCTATCTGAAGACGGTAAGGTAGTTATTTGGGCGACTTTCATTCATACAATCCATGGGTTAAAACACTACCTTGAGAGAGAAGGAATCCGTTGTCAAGAACTCTATGGTGCAACACCAGTCGAGCGAGAAGGGATCGATGATGACGAGTATGTCCTTACGAGAGAAAAAATCGTAAAAGCTTTTCAAGACCAAGATTGTCCCTTCAAGGTCATCATCGCTAACCCGTTTGCTGTTGCGGAATCTATATCTTTACACAAGGCTTGCCATAATGCGATATATATCGAAAGATCCTTCAACGCTGCACACTTTGTTCAGTCAAAGGACCGCATCCATCGCTATGGACTTAAGACTGGTACTATCACCAATTACTATTACATTTTATCTCGGAACACCATTGATGAAACAATTGACACAAGATTGTCTGAAAAAGAGAAACGTATGACAGAAATCATGGAAGGCATGCCAATCCCGCTTTTCAATAATGTCTCTGAAGATCTCGGCGATGAAGATATAAAGGCGTTGATAAAAGATTATGTTAGACGAACTAAGAAATCTTAAATATCACGGCAGCAAAGATGGGTTACTTTTCTTCATCCGTGATGTGGTAGGACATAGTGAAATCAGAATTCAAGACGCAGAAGTCATTTGTTCTCATGCTCCCGGAAAACGACAGCTATCTGTTGAGGACTTGATTAGCTATTGCCTTGCGTTTGGTTGGATTAAGGTCGAAGCCGATATCGTTTCTCTTTCCCCATCTTTTGTTGCGTGCGCGAGTGATGAAAATGCGTTGAACGAGAAACTGATTCTATCCACAGTCGAACAACTGTTTATGGACGAAATCTTTAGTCCGTGTTTGTTTTCCTATGATGCGATACAAGGTTGCTATTCCTTCAAAAACGAGCTTTTGTCACTCTCATTTTCGGCAGTAAGAAATGTGCTAATCAGTCAAGGGTTTTTGATTGTTGTACGAGATACCCAAGAGACCAAGTTTTATATTGCACCGGCGTATGAATCAATAGTTGCAAAGCACTGTAAATCAAAACGTAAGCAATTCTCCATAGAGCAGTTAAAAAAGCAATTAGGGGACAATGAACTTGCGGGAGAAAAAGCCGAGCTGTTCGTTCTATCTTTTGAAAAGGAACGGATTGGGAAACCTCTCTGCGGAGGGATTAAACGGATATCTGAAATCGATACCTCTGCTGGATATGATGTTGTTTCTTTCAATTCCTCCCAATCGCAGGTGCCAGATCGTTTCATCGAGGTAAAAGCCATCTCAAGTGCAGGCTTTTTCTGGTCAAAGAATGAATATGAGATAGCTAAGCTTAAGGGTGAAATGTATTACTTGTATCTGGTCGAGCTAAGCCGTATAGGAGAACTGGGCTATGCTCCAGAAATGATACAAAATCCTGCATCAAATATTATGGAATCAGACATTTGGTTTGTAGAAGCACAATCTTATCATATCAAGCGTGTGTAATTCACAACTGGAGTTTCATATGAAGCATCGAAAACTCACAACGACACCTGAAATATCAAAGCGCATGGCGAATATCCGCTTGAAAGCAGGAAAAGCTGAAACAAGTCTGGCAAGGGAACTCTGGAAAAGAGGCCTTCGATATTGCAAGAATTATAAAAAACTTCCAGGTTCCCCAGATATAGCCATCCTTAAATACCACATAGCAGTATTTGTGGATGGAGAGTTTTGGCATGGAAAAGACTGGAACACAAAGAAAAACCGATTGAAATCAAATCGGGAGTACTGGATAGAAAAAATCGAAGAGAACATCGCTCGAGACAAAAGAAATGATTCGCTACTATCTGAAATGGGTTGGATCCCGATCCACTTTTGGGAAAAGGAAATCAATAAATCGTTGCTGTCTTGTGTGAATAAAATCATGGATGTCGTTGGAAGTACAGGATTTTAATAGGATGTAAGCTTATAGGCGGAAATAATCAGATATTCCGCAGCATGCCATTGAGGCTGTCGTCTACTGCTTTTTACCAAGATATCATCCACTTCTTTGGGAGTATGGAAGGACAGTAAGAATATACAGAATGGGTGTGACGGTAGAAAAATTCTAAAGATGCCAACGAGGAAGCATCTAATCATGAAAAAGCAACCGCAAAAGTAACAGCTCGGTAAAATAAGGCGGCGCCGGATGAATTTCTCGCTACAATTAAAAAGGCACAGCTGAGTCTAGAGACATTCCCACCTGTGTGATCCCGTCATTGGAGTTTTTCATGCAAGAACAATCTGCCTTCGCGTTTGAGCGTAAGCTTGACGTTCAGCTTATCCTGTCGGTTATTGCGGCAGGCATCATGTCATTTTCGGGCGTCGTCGTTGAAACAGCCATGAACGTTACGTTCCCGACCCTCATGTCAGAATTTAGTATAGGCACGTCCACGGTCCAATGGATGACAACTGCGTATCTTCTGGCACTCGCTGCGATTGTGCCCACTTCGTCATTTTTGAACCGCCGCTTCAAGACGCGTCATATTTTTGTAGTAGCCATGTGCTTCTATATAAGCGGTATCGTATGTGGGTTTAGTGCACTGTCGTTTGCGACGCTGCTTGTAGGTCGAATCCTTGAGGGAGTGGGTACCGGGCTGGCGCTTTCCTTGATGTTCAACATCATTACCGAGCAGGCGCCGACAAAACATTTAGGCGTTATGATGGGTATCGGTACGCTGGTTACTGCTATGGTGCTGGTAGTCGGTCCCTCCCTCGGCGGTTGGCTGAGACTTACGGCTGGCGTATGATTTTCGCATCTCTTTTGCCCGTTCTTGCGACGGCATTTGTAATGGGCATTTTTTCGATTCGTCAGAGTCCTGAAACGGCAAAAGTTCCTTTTGATCTAATCGGCTGGATCCTTCTTGTCATAAGTTTCTCGTCACTGGTCTTTGCGACCAGTGAAGTAGGGACACAGGGATGGTTGAGCCCGGTGGTGTTGGGCCTGCTGATAATCTTTGTAGGGCTTCTCGGAGCATTTACCGCATGGGAGCACAGAAAAGCGGATGGAGGGAGACGCTCCTCTTATTTATATGGACGTTTTTGGCGAGAAGGGCTTTGTGCTTGGCGTGACCACTATTGTGGCGCTGCAGTTCAACGTTCTTGACCTGTCATTCCTCATTCCGAATTACTCACAACTCGTTATGGGTATCGGTGCGACCGAGACAGGATTTATCCTTCTGCCGGGGTGTATCGTGGGTGACACCATGGCGCCGTTATCCGGTCGTATCCTTGATCGGCTGGGCGCAAAGAGACCCATTATCATCGGCAGTTTGGCTATGCTGTGTGCAGTCTGTGTATTTGCCTTGCTTTCGCAGTCGCTGTTAACGGCTTCTGCGATCTGCATCTATATCGTGTTTGCGTTCGGCCAGAGCCTTATGGTGGGCAATACCATGACCACGGCTTTGCAATTCTTAGTTCCCAAAAGAAAAGCCGACGGCAATGCAATCATCAATACGTTGCAACAATTAGCGGGTGCGATTGGAACAAGCGTAGTGACTACTATAGTTAACAGCGTTCAAGCAAATGCATCTGATATGACTACCGCTACGATGATAGGTACACGTGAAGCCTATATACTTCTTATTGTGGTTGCGGGCGTGGCAGTGATATCCATGCTTGTGGTATTCTTTCGGATTGGTGGTCCTGCTGATGGTGGTGCCAACGAGACGTTTAGCTCTCAAGGCATCTAGCTCCTTTTGATCTTCTGTCAAAAGATAGGGATATATAGAAATATTTTTATCAAATAAGTTCTCCTAAGCTAACTTATTTGATAAGATACTACAGCTCAAAAAAGGGACAAAAATGCAAAAGTCTCGTTCAAAGCATATGGCCTGCGAACGGGCGACTAAGGTTAGGAGTGAATATATGCATAAAAAGTGCGTACAGAGGGGGCTGCACGTTCGTCTTGCCGTTGCGGTGGCAGTTGTTGTCTGCTGCTTGTTCTTCTCGCCATTTGCTACGAAAGCACTGGCAGATGGTTCGTTTGAAATTAGTGACTGGTTGTCCGGCTATGGATCCAGCAGCCTCCAGTCAATTTACAAGAACAACAAGCCTGCAATGGATGCGGCATCTACATGGAAGTTCACCACGTCCAGAGTGACTGTCGGTGGCAGTTCATCGACCACGACGGATTTTGTGTTTCCTACCACCGTTACCAATGTTACCAGCACTTACTCTAGTAGCTATTTAGGTAACGGTACACGCGTTCAACCCTACAGCAGTTACGTTGCAAAGGGAACGCGTGTGGTATTTCCTGCCGGTTTTAATGGAACGGTATCGAACATGATCTTCGAAGGTGAAGTGAGCGTCGAGGCGGGCGCGAACGTAACTTTTGACAACGTTACCTTCTATAAGGGTCTTGATAATAAAGGCACCTCGACCGTCAAGAATTCAACCGTTGTTCAGCAGGACCTTACCACTACTGATGACGGCGTTCTCAACATTGAAAACACGAGATTCCAGAATTCCGACAATTCTGCCGGGATTACTTTGCCTTCAAACAAGATTTCTCCCGCCAAGGTCGGTGCGGCTTACAACGAGCCCGTTACCATTCCGTGGGCGGCTGCTTCCAAGGGTTACGATACGTTTACGATGGCTAACCTGCCGGATGGCTTGGCGTTGAGTCCGATGGAAAATGATGCCGCGGCACGTAAGAGCACGGCTACTATTTCCGGTACACCAACGACTGCTCAGAAGAATCACGTCGTTCGTGCAACCATCAAAAATGGGACCTCCTATGACTTTACGATTCCCATGATGATGGATGTCGAGAAGGGCACTGTTGCCGTTCCTACGGCCACAAATTACGACTACGACGGACAGGAGCACAACGGCTACGACATCTCTGCTCACCTTAATGTGGCTATCAACGGGACTATTGCTGCAACTCACGCCGGTACCTATGAGGCTGTGATGGATCTTATCGACCCTGTTAACTACACATGGGAGGATGGTACAACCGGCACTAAGACGGGCAGTTGGACCATTCGCAAGGCTCACTTGACCGCTACATATGAGGGCGAGACCATTGAAGAGGGGAAGACCCCTGAGCTCAAGCTTAACGTTAGCGGTTTTGTGAACGGTGAGACTGCCGATACAGCCTATCAGTATACTGCGCCAACCCTTACTGCCCCTGATGTGAGCGTTGGTGATCACGAGCTGACCCCAACAGGAGGCACTGCAGGTGATTATGACTTTACCTATGTTGCAGGAACGCTCAAGGTTACCAAGGCGGCTGTCCAGCCTGGCGGACAGAGCAACAATCAGGGTAGTAGCCAAAACGGCAGCCAGGGTGGCAGCCAAGGCAACAGCCAGCAGCAGAACGAGACTGGGAAGACCGAGAAGACCGGTAAGAAGGCTAAGTCGGGCAAGAAGGGCGTCATTCCTGACATGTCCGATCCGGCGGTCATCTCAACGGTAGCCGGTTTTACCGTTGCTTCCATCGGGAGCATTGCTGCCGGTATTGCTCTGCGTAAGCGTGCGTAGAAAGGTGAATATGGCCTATTCGAACTGATGTAGTTTTTCAGTTAGCAGAATTACAGGGTAAGACGGGAATGCAGAAATGCGTTCCCGTCTTGTTCAAGGCTTTAGCCTGTTGAGCGCGAGTAACGAGCGAAACATAAAACCACCCGCTATGCGAGCGGTTTTGATTTTTGTGTGAGATTCCTGAAGCTCTTTGGTTATCTTAGTACTGTTGGAACAGCGCTGCCAAACTTGCTGCAAGTTGGGCACGATTTACCAAACTTGCAGTAAGTATGGCAGTTCAAGCCATACTTGGCGCATTTCTGGCAGCTCTCGGCAATATCGTCAAGATAGGCAGCGCTATAAGGCAAGTTCATAGAGGTTGAAGTCAATATAGCCTGCACTTTCGTAAAAACGAGTTTCCTTTGAAACAAGATGATAACCGCATTTTCGATAGAGCTTATTTCCGGGAACGTTTTCCGGGAGCGCATCAAGTCGGATAACCTTGTCGCCTCTGTCTCGGCAAAGGTTTTCCGCAAATTTCATGAGCTTAAAGCCAATGCTTCTACCTTGGAGTTTTGGATCGACAGCAAGTAAATGCAACGTTGTTATTTCATTTTTAGGGGCAGAAACGTTCCATGCGATCTGTGTATGATTTTCATCGCTGTCATGCACTATCATCACGGACCCAATGATTTTCTCTTCCCTCACGGCAAGATAGCATTCTTCGTTGCTGCAGTATCGCTTGATATCATCAAGTGAGGGATATACTCCCTGTATCCATTTTGGCCGATAAGGATCCTGACTCATGGTGGTTATCAGTGAGTCATAAAAGGTCATGATATTCTTTACGTCTGATGTCTTTGCTTTAGTGATATTCACGATGGTTTCTTCACATCCGTATACTCTGCCTTCTTTGATATATATTTTCAGAGAAGTATCCGTATCAGCTTCGTTGTCAGTATACTGCTGGTACACTACGAAGAGCTCAAGAGATCGTTGCCGTAAAAGAAGCGGAGGTCTGATGCTAGATATCCGACGGGTTCTTGCCAGCGCGCCTCAGCAGCACAAAGCTGAAAAACTCAATCCTCTCACGACCGTATGGGGAGAAGAGTGTGATCCCTCAGACGTTCTTTCCGAGTATCCGCGTCCGCGTATGCGGCGGGATAACGTTTTGTCGCTGAACGGTATGTGGGACTATGCGATAGTTCCCTTGAGCGGAACGTCCGACGCCAAGGTTCTTAGGGAAGCTCTTATGCAGGCACGAATGCCTTTGCGGTGGGACGGTAAGATCACCGTGCCCTTCTCGCCCGAAGCGTCTCTTTCCGGTGTTAACCGTACTTTGCATCCCAATGAACTCCTCTGGTATCGACGTTTGGTTGAATTGCCGGAATTGTCGTTGCAACAGAGATTTATTTTGCATTTTGAAGCGGTTGACTGGATGTGCGCATGCTTTGTCAACGGACAGCTTGTCGGAACACATACAGGGGGTTACTTGCCGTTTTCTTTCGACATCACCGATCTTCTCGGCATGTCAAAGAAAGCGGAGATAGCCGTTTGCGTCTATGACCCCAGCGATGCCGGAGTACAGCTACGCGGCAAGCAAACGCTCTCGCGTGGCGATATTTGGTATACCGCGCAAAGTGGCATTTGGCAGAGCGTTTGGTGCGAGGTTGTTTCTGCGGCGCATCTTGAGGAATTGACCCTGAAGGGCGATATGCACGGAACCCTTCAAGTACGGGCGAGAAGTACCTTTGGGTCGAGAAACGACGCACGCACCGATTCGCTTACGAATTATCTTACGCTTGAAGTGACGGTTCTGGATACTCAGAAACAGGAAGTATTGCACGCCACATTACCGGTGGGGAAGACAGGGGAGACTTGTGCTGAGTTACACGTGAGTTCTCCGCGCCTTTGGTCGCCTGAAGACCCGTATCTGTACGCAGTGACGGCGATGCTGCGGTCGGGAGATGCGGCGGTAGACGTTGTGCAGAGCTATTGCGCGTTTCGCACGGTCGAAGTGGCACCTGATGCCGAGGGAATCCCCAGAGTTCATCTGAACGGGGCTCCTTTCTTTGTGCGTGGAGTGCTTGACCAGGGGTATTGGCCTGACGGGCTTATGACGGCTCCATCCGATGAAGCGTTGATATATGACATAGAGACTATGCGCGCGGCGGGCTTCAATACGCTGCGAAAACATCTCAAGATTGAGAGCGAACGCTGGTATTACCACTGTGACCGGTTCGGTATGCTGGTGTGGCAGGATTGCGTCTCGGGCGGAGATGCCTACAGTTCTTGGCATACCAGTCAAAAACCGACGCTCTTCAGTTTTACGTGGCGTCATTTTCAAGATGAGACACCCCGCCATCACAGAGCGCTGGCGGCAAGTGACGAGAATTACAAGCGAGAATGGATTGAGACGTGTCGAAGCATGGTCGAACTTCTCGACGGACATCCATCAGTTGGATTTTGGACGCTCTTTAATGAAGGCTGGGGCCAGTTCGATGCGCAAGCAGCGGTGAAAGCCGTCCGTGAGCTTGACGCAACGCGGCCAATCGATGCCACAAGCGGTTGGTATGATCAGGGCTGCGGGGACTTTATCAGCATTCATAATTACTTTCGTCAGCTTCGTGCAGGTTGGCGTGATATACGTAAGGCGCGGGCGAATCGTCGGCGAGAAGGCGCGAAACAACGTGCCGTTATAATCTCAGAGTTTGGTGGGCTGGCGCAGATGGTGCCGGAGCATACGTCGCTTGATCATGCGTACGGTTATGGCAATTTTGCCACTGCCAACGATTGGTGTGCTGCGGTTAAGCAAGAACTTGCAAAGGCGGAATCTTTGCAGGCAGACGGACTTGCCGGCTATATCTACACGCAGCTTTCAGATGTTGAAGAAGAAGTGAACGGTCTTCTCACCTACGATCGAAAGGTCAATAAGCTTGGTCGATCTACTGGCTGATTGGTTAGCCGGCCTGCCGACCTGTGAGGTAGATCCTAAAAGCTGTGATGTACTTCTTGCGACCTGTGATGTACCTTTCTGCTTCAAAAGCTGGGGCTGTGGTGTACATATAGCGAGAAAACCGCTCTTCTCGCCACAAAAAAGTACCTCACAGCTCGGCAAAACTGCATCACAGGTCTGTGTAAGCCAGCTTATGTCTACTGAAAATACGCCACGTGAGCATCGCTGGAGACTTGTCTGCATCAAGTAAACCTAAACCGAGGCTGGCGTAGCGGCGTTTCAACAAAAGCAAAAATTTCAGCAACAGCATAAAATGTGTCGTTACGACATATCATTACGACATGCGCACGTGTTGCCTAGCTCCCACTATGTGCAACGACCATAACTACGTTGCCTCCAATCAAAAGAACGACGCCTGCGAAAGTCAGTATGCCCTGCAGTGGCTCTGCGATAAAATCGGAGGGCAGATAAAGACCGCCTATCAGCAAAAAGATACTTACGATGATTGCACATAAACCAAGCATTTTCTGGAAGGTCTCGCTCATCGTGGGTCTCCTTGCGCTGATCCTTCTTGGGGCAAAGGTCGCGTCAGAGGCTGCTGAAAGGGTGTGTTCCATCCACCGGCTTCCTCGCTTGCTTCTATCATGCGCCGATAAACGCCGCCTTGCTTCAGCAGTTCATCATGCGACCCGCACTCAAGTACGATCCCGTCTCCGATGACTGCGATCTTATCGGCGTTCCGAATAGTAGGCAGTTTGTGAGCAATTACCAAGGTCGTTTTATTGCGGCACAGCTCCGTCATAGCCTGTTGAATATGACGCTCGTTATCGGCATCGATGCTGGCTGTTGCTTCATCAAGTATGATAATGGGAGCATCTTTGAGGATCGCTCGGGCAATAGAGATACGCTGGGCTTCTCCGCCTGAGAGGGTGGCGCCGCCTTCTCCGATTATGGTGTCAAAACCATAGGGCATCTGCATGATGAAATCGTAGCAGCATGCTTTTTTGGCCGCTTCATACACTTCTTTGCGTGTGGCGCCGGGCTTGCCCATGGCGATGTTGTTATATGCAGTATCTTGGAACAGATAAACGTTTTGAAATACCATGCTGATTTGTTCCATAAGTGACGACAAAGGAATCTGTCGCACATCAATTCCACGTATCAGCACGCTCCCTTTGGAAACATCCCAAAAACGTGCAAGCAGATTCGTTAACGTGGTCTTGCCGCTGCCGGATTGTCCGACTAAAGCTACCATCTGTCCACGGTCAGCTGTCAGACAGATATCATTGAGAACGTTTTTCTCACCGTAAGAAAAGGAGACATGTGAAAACTCGATCTCGTGTTGAACCGTACCTAAAACAGGTGAGGTGCTCTCTGGAGTCGTATCTGAAGCGAGAGAAATGTCCTTTGAAGCTGGAAGGATTGTTTTACCGTTATCGTCCAGCTCTTTTTGGGCAAACAGTTTTTCTATGCGGTCAAGAGCGCTTTCCATGATGGTGAGGCGAGTGCTCTGCTGATAGAGATCTTTCAGCGGACCAAAGAGTTGAAATAAAAACAGTACGATGCCGATGAAGGTACCAAGCGCCATAGCGCTCTGTTCAAATTGCCAGACGCTCAAGGCAAGTACCGCTGCGGATCCCAGCCCATATATCGCCATGAGTGCGGCTTCATAGGGAGATTGTTCGCAGGCAAAGCGAAAGCTGGCATCTTTCATGGTTGTGAAGCTATTACGCAGATCATGAGCACTTTTTCCGGTCAGATTGTAGCTTTTGACAACCGCAAGGCCTTCCGTATATTCAAGTACAGCGTCGGTTAGCTGTTCAATCGTCTGCTGTCGGATATCCGAATTACGCCGAGCTTGGGCAAGCATGGGCTGGGCTATTAAAACGACGAGAAGTTCGACCGTCAGCACGACTGCTCCGATAAGAGGGTTCATGATAAAAAGGAAGCCTGTAAGGATCGTCTGGGCAAACACGTCGCTGACAACGTTTGCAACTATCGACATGCTCTGTTCTTCGATATAGACCATGTCAGCCGAGAGGATGGAACTGATACGTCCGATGTTGCCGGCGGTGAAAAACCCCATGGGAAGGTGACGCAGATGTCTTCCGAGTTCTGCGCGCTTATCGGCAAAGATTTCGTAGCCTGTGCCCGATTGCAGACGGTCGGTAAGGTATTGAAAGACGGATTGTGCTACCAAAAGCACCACCATACTTGCTGCCAACAGGCAGCAAGTCAAAGGTGTAGCCTCATCGGCAAGCAAGAGATTCAGCGCATAAACAGACAGCATAAGTGGCATATTGATGCAGAAAGCCCGTAGAAACGTAAAGAGGTAGGCAAGCCTGATGTGTCGCGCATGGGAGCCTGAGAAGCGAAGGATGCGATGAACAAGACCTAGCATGGAGCCTCCTTGCGACTGCCTTCAAGCGCTTTATCTTTAAGCGTCCAACCGGATAGTTTCTCGGAGGCGTCCCACAAAGCATGATATTCAGGACAAGATGCAATAAGCTCGTCTTGTGTCCCTTCGGCAAGGATCCGACCTTGCTGCAGCATGATGATCTTGTCGGCACCTGCGATGGAGCGGAGCTTATGGGCAATGACAATGACCGTTTTGCCGTCAATAATCTCATGAATGGCACGGTTCATCTTTTGTTCATTTTCGGGATCAACAAAGGCCGTAGCCTCGTCAAGTACGACGATAGGTGCATCCTTTAGAATTGCGCGTGCAAATGATATGCGCTGACGCTGACCGCCTGACAGACGATTGCCTGCAGTGCCCACATTGGTTTCGTAGCCGTTCTCAAGATCTTTGATGAATTCATCACACTGCGCCCGCTTGGCAGCTTCATATACTTCCATATCGGTTGCACTTGGACGGCCAACGCGAATATTTTCCAGAATGCTTCTGTCAAAAAGGAAAAGATCCTGGGATACGTAGGATATTTGGTCGTTCAAGGATCGCAATTCCATATCCTCGATATGTTGGCCTCCAATGGAAATGCTTCCACTTGTTGGGTCGTAGTGGTGAACTAAGAGACGCGCAATCGTGCTTTTACCGCTTCCGCTTTCTCCCACAAGGGCCGTCATATGTCCTTCCGAAGCGGTAAACGAGATGCCTTTGAGAACTTCGTTATCATGGTAGGAAAAACGGACATCTTCAAATATCACGGTATGTCCGTTGCCTGAAAAACTTTCGTTTCCCGTTTGGAGTGGCGTCTGGTCCAGCGCTTTTTCAAGCGCTTGGATTTTGAAGTTCACCTGAGGAATAGCGCCGATGAATGTCATGCAGTGTAAAAGCAGTGGCCCTATACCAAAGCTCAAGCAGAGTACCAGTACACACTGAGGGATGGTTATCTGGCCGAGAAGTACTGACAAGATTCCAAATGGTAACGAATACAACATGATGTTTGAAAACAGGCTGCTGTACAGTGCCATCCAAGGCCAGCAAATCTTGTACCAGCCCAGTGCCTGGTCTCGGTAGCTCGCTACGGCATGCTCGAACTTCTCACCGGAATCCTTTTGTCGGTTAAATATGCGTACGACCTCCATGCCGTTTACATATTCGATGATCGTGTTATTTAGGCGTTTGGTTGCGGCAAAATAACTGCCCATCTTATCAATACCTATGCTGTACATTTGTTGAGATACGATGACTCCGAGTATCAATACGATGATAGTGCACAGTGCCATTTGCCAATCAAGGGCAACAATGGTCAAAAGCACAACGGCGATAACGGCAAGATTGGATATGCCCTCGGGGATCATATGTGCCAGTAACAGTTCGATTGACTCGATATCGTCGGTAAACAGTTTCTTTATTGCTCCCGTGCCCAAGTCTTTGACAGAGCCAACAGGTTGCGTTTCTAGGCGTTCTTGCAGGAACTTTTTCAGGTTTTCCAACGTTTCGAAGGCGGCTTTATGGGAAAGCACCAGGCCTGCCGTATAGCTTACGGCATGCATGAGTTCGCAGAGGGCTACTGCGATAACAGCGGGAACGGCAGACAGAAACGTGACGTTTTTACCGACAAGTGCCGAGCTAATAAGATCGTAAATGAACAGGTACGGTGTGATGCTGGCTATTGCTCCGATGATCATCAGGAGCACTGCCACAGCGATGGTCGTTTTGTGTTCTCCTGCATAGCGCAAAATCTTACCGATCGCTCCGGTACGATCCCGTTTTTTACTGCTGTTTGTATCACTTGGTGAAAGAAAATAGGCACGTACGCGCGCAACTCCCTCGCTGTCAAGTGGGTAAAATGCCATGGCACGTCCATCACGAACATGCAGTATATGAGTGCAGCACTGCATGATCAGCTCAGGATCATGTGTGATGATGATCGAACACTGCACTTCGTTGCGCATGCTCTGAAGAAGAGAGCCAAAACGCTCCATGCCTCGACGGTCAAGGCCACTTGTGGGTTCATCGTAGAATAAGATATCTTTGCCTGCACAGAGTGCTGAAGCAATGGCTACGCGTTGCTTTTGTCCGCCTGAAAGCGATGCGGGGTGGCGGTCTTTGTATTCCAGGAGTCCCAGACCGGCAAGAATGTGGTCAATCTCTTCTTCCGAGACCGAGGCATTCAGACTGACTTCTTCAGCTACGTCCTCTGCAAACAGTTGACGATTGACGTCCTGCATCACCATGAAGCTTTTCTTGGAGCGTTCCCGTGCAGATTTGAAAGCGCCGGCAAATGCCACCGAACCGTCGGAGGGAATGATGCCGCAAAGAGACTCTGCCAGGGTGCTTTTGCCACAGCCGTTGTCTCCTATGACGGCAACAATACTATGCCGTGGAAACGCAATACGATCTACGTCCAGGACACGCGAGTTGCCTCGACTACAGGTAAGATCGACCGCTTCAAGTGCCGGATATTGTTCCGTTGGAGTGTCAGGAGTCGGTGCATCGACGGTTTGACATCCTTCGGGTTTGTCTTTGTTCAGATTGCGTAAGTCGGTACAGCGCAGGCCCAGTTCTGACAGCTGCATATCATTAAGCGAACGCATCTCTTGGGACGAGAAGATCTTCTCAATATGGCCGTCCTTGACGTAGACGAACTGATCGGCGAGATCCATGAGATAGTGAAGACGGTGCTCAGACAAAACAACGGTCTTACCCTCTTCTTTCATCTTTGCCAAGATGTCGTGCAGACGGCGTATTGCTTTCTTGTCAAGATTAGATGACGGTTCATCCATGACGTATACGCGAGGCTCGGATGCATAGACTGAACCGCAGGCGATCTGCTGCTTCTCGCCACCGGAAAGCTCAAAGATATTGCGGTTCATAAGCTTGTTAAGTTGCATGTCGGTGCAGGTTTTATTGAGTCTGCGGCGTATATCCTCACGCGGCAGTGCCTGATTCTCACAACCAAATACCAGCTCGCCGGTGGTGTCTACGTTAAAAAATTGACTTTTGGGATTTTGAAAGACGCTGCCGATGTGCGCGGCCGTGTCGTGAAGCGCCGCAGTGGTGGTGCAGAGGTCATCCACATAGACGACACCCTCCATCTCTCCCTCATAAAAATTAGGAGCCAAGCCGTTTATCAGTCGTGTAAGGGTAGTCTTGCCGCAGCCGGATTCACCAACAAGTACGGTGAACATTCCGTCAGCTATTTCAAGATCGATGTGATCAACACCATCTCCGGTGCCGTTTTCACCGCCATAGTGAAAGCTTACGTCTTTGAAACGGATCATAGGACTGCCAATTTCATCGTCCTGAAGTAAAGCATCACAGCGGCGGCCGCAAGGAAAAAAGCGATTGCAATGAAGTCCGCACTGCGAAGCTTCACCTCTTCAAATGAGGTGCGCGCTCGTTCACTGTCCATTCCACGGGCCAGTGAAGCTGCTGCCAGCTCTTCCATAACGCCGACGGAAGAGAAGAGCAGTGGAACAAGAATGTATTCGATGGTTTGGAACGGGTGACGAAAAATGGCTCCCGGGGTCATGGAAATGCCACGGAATGCCATTGCTTTGCGAACGCCGTTCCATTCATCCTGTACGGTCGGAATAAAACGGAACATGACGGCCAGGGGAATGACGATAGTCATGGGAAGATGCATGGCCTGAAAAGCCGAAAGAAACTGGCTCACCCGTGTGGTGCGTACAAGCAGGATAAATGAGATGAAGATAGGAAAAAAGAATATGAAAAGTGAGATAAGTCCCATACACAGCGAAGTTACCGCTTCCGCACCTTGTCGTTCTGATGTTTCGATGCAGTAACGGATAAACAGAACAACAAGCAAGCTTGCAAGGCATTTAGCTGCCAAGAATCGTTTGCCGTTCAGAGCGAGCATGGCACACTGTAACGTACAGAGCGTCAGTATGGGAAGGGTGCTGTGTACGGAGAGACTCAGGAGACAGCTGACAAAAAAGACCAGCAATTTGGTGCGCGGGTCAAATCGAATAAGTGCCCCTGAGTCGTCTCCATAAAGTTCAAAATCCACTTAAATGATCCCGGCCTTGGCAAAGTGCTTTTTCACAAGCCTGCTTGCGATAAGGGCACCGATGATTCCGCCGGCGAGAGCGAGTGCTACGGTAAAGACAAAGAAACCGGATCCGAAGAGAGTTGCATATACCTGAGCGCGGGCTTCTCCGTAATAACTTTTTGTTATTTCAAGAGAGTCTTGAAGATTGAAGACGAAGCTCAAGAATGGTGCTGCCATGGTGAGATTAAAGAATACATAAGAGAGCATATACATTTTCTTTGAGGTATATTTACCAAGGTAAATGATGAGTTCGGCAAGAAGCGAAGCGCCGATAACCACTGCCAGCGAATACCATGTCAAATGCCCGGTTGCCAAAAGAAAAAGGATGCCCAAGATGAGCGCGGCACCAAACTTGCGGATCTTCATGACATAAAGCATATATACCGTGCCGGCTACCGTACCGACAGTGAGGGGTGCTATGAAGTACAGGATGGGAAGGATCATGCCGGAACCCATGACGACAATGAGCATCACAATAATGTAGAGTGCGCAAAATGCGCCGGCGTAAATAAGATCTTTCGTGTTCAGCCTTTTACTGCGTGTACCGGTGGCTTGAACCGGAGCGTTATCAGCCATGAAATCTCCTTTTCTGTTGCGAGAAAATCTCTCTGGTAAGAAGTTCTCTCAATAGTGTTCACCTAATCTAACTTATTGTAAACTAAACCGTAGACATTTTGGTTAACTATGTCAATGCGTACCATACAGTTGTCTACAAGGATTGGGTGTTTTCTGGTTACTGCAGCGGGTGAGTGTTTGTAATAATTTGATGCGGACCCGTAGATTACTGTGAAGGAGACCTATAAATGGCAAGAAAGGATTCAGAAAATCAAAAGAAATTCATGAGTCGCGTGTTTTGCGGTAAAGAGATCTTTAAACCTCTGAATACGGGATGGATCGATGAGCATGTTGCCTGCGTGAGGGAATGGGTCGCGAATATTTTCTTCTATACGAAAAATGGCAAAACAATCATGATTGATGCCGGATACAACTATGAGCGGCTGGGCGAAAAGATGGGGTGGCTGGATATTGATCCGTCATCGATTCGGCATATCTTGATTACGCATCAAGATACAGACCATGTCGGTGCACTGGAACAGGACAGTGGACTTTTGTTTAGAGATGCAACTATATATCTCAGTGAGGAAGAAAACCGCTATCTAACCGGTGAGGTAAGACGAAAAGTAATCTACGGACTCTATAAGCTACCTATGGCGAAGATAGATAACAGGCGTGTTCTTCTAACGGACGGGCAGATTATTGATATTGACGGAATCAAAATCGAATGTATTTTAGTGCCGGGCCATACATGGGGACATATGGTCTATCTGATTGACGACCAATATCTGTTTACGGGCGATACGATCTGGTTTGGCGCGAATGGCGGCTATAGCTTTATCAGTACTTTGGCAGAGAGTAATAAGCTTTCAGTAAAATCGCTGGCTGCGCTTGAAGAAAACTTGAAAAGAAGAAATGGACCCATAAAGATTATTACCGGTCATACCGGTTGGACGGATAATTTGGAATTTGCTTTCCGTCATAGAGCAGAGCTTTGTGCACCTTTTAAGAAGCGTATGCATGATCCGAATGCACCTTATGATGGATATGAAGAGTCAGAGGATACGGAGCAAAACGCACGCAGCGCAAGGCTTGCCAAACAGATTGACTATGCGGCAAGGTAGTATAGTATCCAATTTCATTTGGTATAGTAATACGATCTGCAAACGTTTGACGTAAGGATAAGAAATGCGCATTTCTGCACGTAACCAGCTTAAAGGTACCATCGTTAAAGTCGTTGAGGGTGCCGTTAACGGTGTTGTTACGATCTCTTTGGGCAACGAGGAGATTAAAGCCAACATTACTCGCGAGTCCATTAAAGAGCTTGGTCTGACCGAGGGTAAGACAGCATATGCCGTCATCAAGGCAACAAATGTTATGTTTGCCACCGGTACAGAGCGTATCGCCAACATTTCCGCTCGAAACCAGCTTGCCGGTACTATTGTCAAAGTAACTGAAGGTGCCGTAAACGGTCATGTCTCCCTTGAAATGGCTGACGGCAACGTTGTTTCAGGTTCTATCACCAACGAAGCAATCGAATCCCTTGGCCTGAAGGTGGGAGACCCTGCACTTGCAGTCATCAAGGCGACCGACGTCATGGTTGGCATTGAGTAGTTTTACTGCATAAACAACTGTGTGATCTGGTACAAATTCTGTGGCGAGAAGGACTTCTTGAGAGGTTCTTCTCGTCATTTTGTGTTAACGGTAGAGACTCTTTCTTGAGGTCGAAGATTCCACAAAATTGAGGGTTCAAGATTCCATAAAAGCAATTCCACAATTTAATATGAATATATGTGCATACGTTCACCAAAAGTGATACACTCTGGTTTGTAAGGAATTTGCATTTCTGTTTTATGTCGGCTACCTCGCACTATAAGGAGAGCGTATGGAACGCGAAGCAAAGATTAAACTCGGGCGAATTATTGTGTCTACAGGTATGTTAGTCATAGCTCACCTTGTAAGTTCGAGCGTACAGCCACTTTGGCAGCAACTCTTAATCTATCTACCGGCATATTTGGTTGCCGGCTATGACGTGGTGCTTGAAGCGTTTGAGAGCATCAGAGAAGGAGAGGTTTTTAGCGAAGACCTTCTGATGAGTATTGCTACCATTGGTGCACTTATTATCGGCTTTGTCCCCAATGGCTCTCCGATGTTTCCCGAGGCCGTATTCGTTATGCTTTTCTTCCAGGTTGGCGAGCTGTTTGAAGATATGGCCGAGGATAGGAGTCGCCGTTCGATTGCCAAGATGATGGACATCCGTCCCGATACTGCAACGGTTATCCGCGGTGGTAAAGAATGCACGGTTCATCCGTCGGAACTTGAGTTGGACGAGCGCATCATCATCAGGCCGGGGGATCGCGTACCCGTAGATGCAGAAATTACTGAAGGATCTACCAGCTTAGATACCGTTGCTCTTACGGGTGAAAGCGTTCCTCGCTCGGTTGGCGTGGGAGATGCTGTCATTTCCGGCTGCGTTAATCTTTCCGGTGTGGTGCGCGCACGTGTGACGCATTTGTTTAGCGAATCTACGGCAACACGTATCATCAATCTTGTTGAAAGCGCCAATGAGAGTAAGTCCAGAAGCGAGAGCTTCATTAAAAGGTTTGCCCATGTGTATACTCCCATCGTGGTGCTTGGTGCTCTTGCGTTGGCGGTTTTTCCGCCTCTTCTTACAGGAAATTTCTACGAGAATTTTGCAACGTGGCTTGTTCGTGCGCTGACGTTTTTGATCGTGTCATGTCCCTGCGCTTTGGTGGTGTCGGTTCCTCTGACTTTTTTTGGAGGCATTGGTGCGGCTTCCAAACAGGGTATTCTCATCAAAGGATCAAATTATATTGATGCTCTGTCTACACTTAGGACCGTGGCATTTGATAAAACAGGTACGCTCACCGAAGGTGTCTTTGAAGTCATGGCGGTGCACCCAAAGTCTATTGACGAGAAAAGCCTTTTGCATCTTGCGGCTCATGTAGAGCGCCACTCAACGCATCCAATAGCTGCGGCTCTGAAAGCGGCCTACCCAAATGAAGATGATAACTGCAAAGTTTCTGAGACAACTGAAGTTGCGGGCAGAGGCGTGACGGCACAAGTTAACGGAAAGACGGTAGCGGTGGGAAGTGCTCTCTTTATGAAAGAAGTGGGCGTGATCACACGTGCGTGTCGGCACCATGATGTAGGTACGGTTATTCATGTTGCCGTTGATGGTGAATACATGGGCCACATCGTTATTTCGGACCGTGAAAAGGCGGGCGCTCAAGCCTCCGTTTCTGCCATCAAGCAAGCAGGCGTTTCTCGCGTGGTTATGCTTACGGGAGACAGAGAGGAAGTTGCAGCAGATATGGCATCTCGCCTTGGTATTGATGAGTATCGCTCTGAGCTGTTGCCACAAGACAAGGTTTCTGCCGTTGAGCAGTTCCTTTTCGAGAATCCCGCAGGCGCTACGCTGGCATTTGTCGGCGATGGCATAAACGATGCACCTGTGCTCGCAAGAGCCGATGTTGGTATTGCAATGGGAGTTCTTGGATCTGATGCGGCCATTGAGGCGGCTGATGTGGTCCTTATGGATGATTCACTCGGAAAAGTTGCAACGGCCATCAGACTTGCTCGAAAAACACTTGCGATTGCTCGACAAAATATCGTCTTTGCCATTGGTGTAAAAGTGGCCATTTTAATTCTTGCGGCGTGTGGTTATGCACCAATGTGGCTGGCGGTGTTTGGTGATACGGGCGTGCTTATTCTTGCGGTGCTGAATGCTTCAAGAGCGCTTCATATCAAGTAAGCCACGCTCAGGTGGCGTCAAGAAATCTTGAAAGACGGCATTTGTAAGGCCCAATTGTTGCAAGGCTCAGGTGTGTAAGGCGCGACGCCTTCCCACGATTGCGCCCGGCTGTCTTCCTACGCTTCCTGAGATTGCGGCACGTTTTTCCAGTGATGGTGGCCCTTCTTGTTCTTGCGATTAATCATGTTTTTGATGGTACTTTCCATCCCATGCGGCAAATATGTCAAAGCCTCAAGGTCTTTTGGCAGGTAGTCAACAAGGCTTCCGGGCTCAACGGGCGAGAAGTGCTCGGGAGCTTGGCCGGGGGTTATGCAAAACCCCAGGACCTTTGCTCCTTGGGCACCCAAGCGCTCTTCATACTCGGATGCAATATCATTGGGAAAATCCGCATGGGCATCGCGTGTTTTCCACAAAAACTCATACCCGGCGGCAACTGCCTGTTCACAGGAGAAATCGTAAAGCGGCTGGCTATCAGTTTTAAGCCGTATCGTTCCCGTATCCGCTAAAACACTCCTATACTGCATGAAACGCTTAGCATTGGTTACACGTAGGTGTGCCTGACGCTTACGCGGAAACGGCGTAGGAAAATTGATGTAGAGAGTGGTAATTTCACCTAAAGAAAAATACTCATCCAGCTTCATACCGGTACCGGGAACTACGACGGCATTGGAAAGGTTTGCTTCGCTTATGCGTCCTGCGGCATAGGCAATGCAGATGGGTTCCGTGTCGATGGCAATATACAACGTTTCCGGATGAGCCTTGGCCATGGCACAGGTAAAGGAGCCCTTTCCACAACCCAAGTCAACGCATACGTGTGAGAAGGGAGCCGAGCTTATCTTGGCACATGCTTCTGCCCAGTGGCCGCGCAAAGCTCCGGGATTCTTCTCGATAACATCCCCATAGCGCTCAAGGCGTTCTTCGAGGTTGAAGGTTTTGGGAAGGCGCGCGTGCAGTCCGTGCATAGAACCCTACAGGAGTTGGTCGAGAGTCTCACCGTATGAAGGTAAGAACTCGTTCATGAAATCACGGACTTCAGGAAGATCTTGTGCCATGTCTATAACGATGCTTCTTGTAGATGCTTCTGCGGTAACAAACTCAGAGTTGCCTGCCTGAGCTTCATCGATGCATTTTATGAGGGCGGAGAGCTTATCGGCTGCTTTGACAAGCTTCAGCGTATATGCCTCATCAGCGTCCTTAGATGTCTTGTGCGGATTGAGGATATCTTGGTATACAGGGCGTAAATCATCGGGAAGGGTATCTAAAAGCGTCTCTTGTGCGGTGTCTTCCACCTGGTGATATGCGTCGCGGATTTCCGGATTGGCATACTTGACCGGAGTGGGCATATCTCCCGTAATGATTTCCGAGGCGTCATGGTAAAGGCCAATGAGCGCCGCCCGATCTGCATTCAAATGTTTTCCGTAACGTACATTTCCAAGTGTTGCGAGGCAATGTGCAATAAGGGCCACGTCAAGCGCGTGCTCTGAGAGATTTTCAGGGCGAGAATTGCGCATCAATGACCAGCGCTCAATATAGCGCATACGTGAAATGATGGCAAAAAAGCTTGACGGGTGCCGCTTGAATGAATGCTGTTTGGGCGAGCGCTCTTTTGGTGTAGACATATCCATGCTTTCTCAGCTGTTCTTCTCGCTTTTAATCCTCGTCATCGGTAAACTGGAGTGCCGACATAAGCGATGGCACAACCTGCTTTTTACGGCTGACGATACCCGGCAGAACCGCAATACCGTTATCGGGCGTTACGTTGAAAGCCCTTTCAAGTACCTCTTGAGCACCGGCTCCGTAATAAAGCATTTCAGTAACTTGGCTCTTGACGTCGGTAAACATGTAGAAGACCATCGGGAGCTCTTCGGATTCGGCAGCGGTTTTGAGGAAGGGACCAACCAAGGCTTCTGCGGCCTTGCGGCTGTTTTCGGTCATAAACGAACCCTGTCCAACGCCAAATTTCGCATTGCCGCGGCTGAAAATCTTGTAATCGCCGTGGAAGACTTCCTCGGCGGTGCGGCCGGTGAGGTCGGCACCCGCATCAAACATCTGCTCTGAGTACTTCTCGATATCCTCGCCACAAATTTCCGCCAAGGTCTTGCCTGCGGCAACATCTGTTGGAGTGCAGGTAGGGGAGCGAAATGCCAGCGTGTCAGAAAGGATTGCCGAAAGCATAAGGCCGGCTATGTTCTTAGGAATCTCAACGCCATATTCATGATAGAGCCCAAAGAGGATTGTGCACGTACATCCTACAGGTACGTTGCGGAACGTAATGGGGTTTGTGGTCTCCACAGAACCGATACGGTGGTGATCGACAATCTCCATTATCTCAGCCTGATCCAGGCCGTTTACGGCTTGAGTGCGCTCGTTATGATCCACTAAAATGACGTGCTTTTTGCGTACTTTCAGAAGACCGGGAGAGCTTATAAGGCCGGCATACGTACCATTTTCATTCAATACGGGGAAGAAACGGTGACGGCTCTTGGCCATTGCTTTACGAGCATCGTCGATGGAGGTATTGACACTAAACTTCAAGATATTGCTGGTAAGCATTTTTGACTTAACGGGGACTGCCATAGTGAGAAGACGAGCAACTTCAAAAGTATCGCGAGGCGTGGTAATAATGACACATCCCGCCTGCTTTGCCGCTTCAATGACGTCATCGTCAACTTCACCGTCGCACGAAACGATCAAGCACGAGGCGCCCTGTTTGATGGCAAGTAATTGATTCTCGTGGTTACCGGCGACGACTACGATATCTCCCGCTTCAATAATCTCAGTCATACTTACCGAGCATGTACCCACTCGAATACCGCCCTGAGAGACGGAACCGTTTTGATCTCCTACAAGCATGGTTCCGCCTAACGTGGAGAGAATGTTTTTATAGCTGGTATGTGTCTCGGAGAGCATCTTTGACTCCATAAGACCCATATTGGCGTTCGCGATGTCTTTAACGGCGATAAGCCCTTCAAGGTGCTCAGTGCTATCGGTAACCACAAGGGTATCCAGCTTAACGTCCTGCATGAGGTTCCAAGCGTCAAAGAGGCTCATGTCTCCGTCAACTTTTGGTTGCTTTTGAATTTCAGCGTCCTTGATTTGAGGTGTTACTGTGGTAATGAGCTGCGGCTCTTCAAATCCAAAGTGCTTGAGGACGAAGGCCGTTTCGCGGTTTAGAGTACCGGCACGACGAGCCTCGTAGATAGGACTGTCAATTTTGTTTTTGAGATACGCATAGGAGATAGCTGCGCAGATACTGTCTGTATCGGGGTTTAAGTGACCAATAACATTAACCTTGCGAATTGCTTCCGGCATGATCCCTCCTTGTGAGTGCGTTGCATCTTCGTACAGCTAAGAGTTTACCCGCTCGAACGTACTCTGTCGCTGATTTATTGAAAAATGATGAAAGAGCCGTAAATTGCTACAATAAGTCTGCTTTTAGATATAAATTATTGGTAGGTAGTTTGTTGGAGTAAGAAACAAGCATACGTAGTCGTTAAGCAGGAGATTTTGAGCAAGTCCAGAAGATTTTCAGCAAGCAAGAGAAATGCCCATCACGCACATCGTAGTGTGCGAGAGGGTTCTAACGGCGTATCTGCATCTACAAGACAGACGCCGAATAAATTTTCATCTGCCGGCGTGGGAGTACTCGCCGATTCAGTAACGCGTACTAGAAGCACTTCTCGCGTGATTCATGCCTCTTCGACTCCATTGTCGCTTCGCTCAAAGGTAGAGTTTTTAGTGGTAGGGCTTCTCGCTTTGTGTGCCGCCTATGCATTAATAGTAGTATCCAGACCAAGCTCGGGAGTGCTTACGTTGGCTGACGGAGCCGTTACTTATGAGGGCGGCATGCTGCACGGTCGTATGGATGGCGCGGGTACAATGACCTTTGATAACGGTGACACATACAAAGGCCAATTCAAAGACGGTGCGTTTAACGGATCGGGTACGTTTACCTCAAAGGACGGCTGGACATATGAGGGTAGTTTTGTCAATGGAGAGCCGGAGGGAGAGGGTACTCTTACTACCGAGGATAGTATAGTGTACCAAGGCGTCTTTAAGCAGGGGATATATCAAAGTGCGAATTAAATGGTTTTCCTTCGTCCGCATAACGGGACTGCTTCTGGTTCTGGTGTATCACTTCTTCAAACCTGTCCTGCCGGGCGGCTTTGTAGGAGTCGATGTATTCTTTACCTTCTCCGGATATCTCATTACCGCTTTGCTCATTGATGAGTTTGCTCGCGATACACGCATCGGCCTTGTTGCATTTTTAAAGAGACGCTTTTACCGTATTGTTCCGCCGCTGGTTGGTATGGTACTGGTGGTTACGCCTTTGGCACTGTTGGTTCGCAATGACTTTACCGCCGGTATTTCTCAGCAGGCAGCGGCGGCCGTGGGATTTGTGACCAATTACTATGAAATTCTTTTAGGCGGAAGTTATGAGACTCAGTTTGCGCCACATCTGTTCTTGCATACATGGAGTCTTGCCGTAGAAATGCACTACTACATTTTGTGGGGTGTAGTGGTCTTTATATTGTCAAAGCTTTCGCACTCCGTAAAAGGTTTACGTGTCTGCATTGGTATTGTTTCTGGCGTAGTGCTTGTGGCCAGCTATCTTGCCATGGCTATTGGAGCTCAAGGCTCCTCCAATCTGTCCATCCAGTATTTTTCAACGCAGACACACATTTTTCCGTTCTTTATTGGCGGAGTGCTTGCCTGCTTTGCCGGTATTACTACAACAAGCGCTGCATTTGTACGCATAGTTAAAAAATACACCACCAAACAAGTGCTTCTCTGCGCAATTGCCAGTGGAGTACTGCTGTGTGCTTTAGGGGTATTTCTCAAGTTTGACGATCTGCATACCTACCAATTTGGTTTTTTGGTGGCCTCTTTGGCGGCTGCGGCGATGATTCTTGCCATGCGCATTCTTCACGAGAAGACCCCTCACATGAAAGAACCAAAGGTTGTTTCTTATATTGCAGATACCAGCTACAGCGTATACCTCTTTCACTGGCCTCTTTTTAATCTGTTGTCGGAGAGGTTTGATCCCGGTACTTCTGCAGGCATAACGGTTGTATCGTCTTTAGTATTTGCGAGCATGTCGTTTTATATCATTGAGCCGCTTTTGGCCGGTCGCACTCCACGCATCGCAGGTTTTAAGATGAGCCCGGAGCGAGCAATAAAGCCGCTTGTCATTGTTGGTTGCGTACTCTTAGCGGCAACAATATATACGTCAGTGACGTCTCCTGCGATCAGCACATTTCAGCTCAGCAATTTGAGCAACGGCGCAATTCAGGCAGACAGCCATATGTCTGTTACGCGAAAAATGGCCGACAGTACCCAAGCGAGCAATTATAACGTGACTCCCGGTGTTACTTACATCGGAGATTCGGTTTCCCTGCGAGCCATTTCATACCTGCAGAAGGCTCTCCCGGATGCTCAAATTGATGCAACGGTCAGTCGTAACGTGAGTATGGGTGCCGATGTGCTTGAGACTAACCTTGCCAATAATGCCGTCATGCAAGATGTGGTGATTGCGTTGGGAACCAATCCGGTAGGTGGCACTGACGCTATCGATAGAATCGTCCAAATGCTCCCCAAGGGACACCGTCTCATTTTTGTAACTCCTCATGATGGTCGTCACACCGATCCATCCTCAGGTGCTGCTGCCATTCGAGAGTATGAGTTACAACTTGCCGAGAAGTACGACTATATCTATATTGCCGACTGGCATCAGACAGCCGTTGATCACCCTGAACTTTGGACCGGCACCGATGATGTTCACTTTGGCAGCAATTCGGAAACCATTAATGCAGGCGGCGAGCTTTTTGCTCAAACCGTTGCCGATGCAATTGCAAAGGCAGATCAGGGCCACGTGAAGCCATAGATGCCATGAAGAAAAGAGAAATGCTTCTTTTACGGCGGTCATAAAGGATGTCTTTTGCGATGAAATCTCCGGCTGAAAGTTCTCCCAGAACAGGGTTCTCCGTTCTTCTCGCAGCGGATTCATTTAAGGGTTCGGCATCAAGTGAAGCGATAGAGAAGTATCTTGAGGCTGGTGTGCTCCGTGTATTGCCTCATGCACAGATAAAGAAAGTTCTTATCGCCGACGGAGGTGAAGGGACCGTTGATGCGTTTGTTTCTGGATGCGGCGGCGAGATTAAATCGGTGCAGGCAGAAGATCCCTTTGGGCACCCCATTGTTGCCCGGTTTGGCGTACTTCCTAATGGATGCGCCGTGGTCGAGACGGCAGAAGCTGCAGGCATAAGGTTTTCGAGCTGTACTGATGAGGATGCGAGACGAGCTTCAACGTATGGAGTGGGGCAATTACTTCGAGCGGCTCTAGACCTTGGTGTTCGTCGGATATATGTTGGTCTTGGCGGAAGCGCTACTTCTGATGGCGGATGTGGGATGGCTGAGGCACTCGGCGCGCTGTTTTTAGATGCGTCGGGAAAACCGGTTATTCGAGGTCTAGAAGGTCTGCCGTATATTGCTCACGTTGATATGAGCCACTTTGATAGGCGCGTGTATGATACTGAAATTATTGCTTTGAGCGATGTCAATAACCCGCTTTATGGAAAACACGGTGCCATTTATACCTTTGGACCACAGAAAGGACTTCTTTTCTCGCGTCTGCGTGAGTATAACGACTGGATGCGGCACTATGCTCATACGGTATCGGCCGCTACAAAAGATAATCATGCATTGTCAGCCGGAGCCGGTGCGGCAGGCGGGCTTGGTTTTGGACTTCTTTCATTTTGTGGTGCTTCGGCGATGTCGGGTATTCAGGCTCTTCTCGATGCCGTTCACTTTGACGAGCAGCTACAAGGTGTCAATTTGGTCATTACCGGAGAAGGTCGTATGGACAACCAAACGGCGTATGGAAAAGCACCGGTAGGGGTTGCACGACGTGCGGCGCTGCAAGGTATTCCAACGTATGCCGTTGTGGGATCACATACAGAGGATATCTCCAAAGTACATGAGGCTGGTATTCAACAGGTTTTTGCGTCAGCACCAGCAGGCCTTTCATTGGAAGAATGCATGAAAAGGACGCCGGAAGACGTTGCGGCTGCGGCTGAACGTGCAGTAAGGTCTTTTATACGGAAATTTTGACCGGCATCGCTTCATTAGGGTTTGATGAGCACTCCCGAAACAACATTAATCGCAAACCATATGTCAAAAAATGTTAGCGCAAGGGCGATAACGGTAAATGCAGCCGGAAGGTAAAAACGCTTCTTCGTTATCACGTGATTCTTTCTGTCCTTGAGCCACCAAATAAGTGTGCGTATAAGACTGATCGCCACTATAACCCACGCAATAAAAATCAAGATAGCGATAGGAAAGGCCCAAGAATTAACTAAAGCATCAAGGGATTCGATCGTATAGCCAAAAATGGCTGCAACGAATATGACGGGAAAATAGAAAAGCAGAAGGAACATCCCCATGACAAAACCTCCTTGTGTATCGCATTTCTGGCTGCCCTTTTAAATAGTATAGTTCGCTCGGAGTGTCGTTTTCTTAAGAATAGATTAAGAGTTAATGACGTTATGGTGAGTTTGTCACGCACCGTTTATATCAGTTGTATTACCGCTTGCGAATCTGTTTGAGTCATTGCTTTTGTTTCTTTTTATACTCAATTTAAGAAGTTTCGGTATTTACCAAGTGTGGCAGAAGAGGTTTTGTGCCTCTTCTGCCAGTGGTACGTGCGGTAAGGATATCCTTACGAGAATCTTATTTTTTGATGGTTATGCGCCTAAAGCTGCGCGACCATATGCATCGGCGGCCAAGAGAGCATTTGCAACCTTCTCGGGTGTGACTTCAAACGGCATGTTATGAAGCGTGTCATTTTCAGCACATGCAAGCGTAGCTACTTCAAGTACGCGCTCATAGGTAACATCCGTTACGCCAAGCTGCTTGAAGGTAACGGGCAATCCAATCTCAACGCAGAAATCAAGAACATCGTAGAGCTCATCGGCATTCTCAAGGACGAGCTGTGTAATCGTGCCAAAGGCAACCTTTTCTCCATGGTACATGGCATGCGTTTCGCTCATGGCAGTCAGGCCGTTGTGAATGGCGTGGGCACCTGCGAGACCTGCTGATTCAAAGCCAAGGCCGGAAAGCAGTGTATTTGCCTCGATGATCTTCTCGACAGCTTCCGTACAAGCACCTGTTTCAAGTGCAAGCTTGGCTTTAACGCCTTCGTCCATAAGGGTCTCATAGCAAAGTGTTGCCAAAGCCATTGCGGCATTGGTAACCTTGCCGCCAGCGCATGTGCCTGCATCGGAGCGTCGGCATGCGCGAGCTTCAAAAAATGTGGCAAGTGCGTCGCCCATGCCGGAGACGGTCAGGCGAACGGGGCTCTTGGCAATGACCTCGGTATCCATGAGTACCAGGTTAGGATTTTGCTTAAAGAATTGATACTCTTTGAATTGACCTTCGTCAGTGTAAATAACCGAAAGGGCAGAGCATGGTGCGTCCGTGGCTGCAATGGTTGGCACGATAATGACAGGAAGATCTTTTGTAGCGGCCACGGCTTTTGCGGTATCAAAGATTTTACCGCCACCGACACCGACTACCACTTCGGCGCCACAGGCATCAAGCACCTGCACAAGGCGGTCAATCTCAGCCTGTGAGCACTCTCCATTAAAATTGTCATAATGAAGTTCAACTTTTGCATCCTCAAAACTCTTTGAAATTACATCGCCGGAGCGCTTAAGTCCGCCGGCCGTGATGATGACAAGTGCACTCTTTCCGTAGGCTTGAGTGTATTCCCCCAGCTTGGCGAGCTCGCCTGGACCTTGAATGTACTTGCTTGGACTAATAAAGATACGTGCCATTTCCCACTCCTTTCAGTTGAGACATCCCGTATGCCTCAAAATGACTATAAAAATGATAGTTCTTCTTCTCCGATTAATTCGTGAGATACGTACAACGTCCACATCACAAAAGACTCTGTGTCGTATGGTTATGTCAACCTGTTTTTCCCTCTTTTGTTTCTTCATGCGATAATAAAGTGAGAAATGCATCCGCGTGCCTACCATGTATGCTCTTCTCGACACGCCTGTTGCAGTGTCGATGGTATGGTCAGATCAAAGGAAATATGCCATGGCAGAGTTTGTTTACCAAATGTACCAAGCACGTAAAGCGGTCGGAGATAAAGTCATCCTTGATGACGTTACCGTCGGTGTATATCCCGGGGCAAAGATTGGTGTTGTTGGCCCTAACGGTATGGGTAAGTCTACACTCCTTAAAGTCATTGCTGGTCTTGAGACGCTTTCCAATGGAGAAGCCCGTTTGACGCCGGGATTTACGGTGGGACTTCTTCAGCAGGAGCCCCCGCTTGATGAAGATAAGACCGTCAAGGAGAATATTGAGCAGGCGTTTGGTGAGCTTCTTTCTCAGATTGCCCGTTTTAACGCAATAGGCGAAGAAATGTCCAGCCCTGATGCGGACTTTGATGCCCTGATGGCCGAGATGGGGCAGTTGCAGACAGAGATTGATGCCGCCGATGGTTGGGACTTGGACAGTCGGCTTTCGCAGGCGATGGATGCACTACAATGTCCGGATCCGGACGCCCCAGTGGCACGTCTTTCCGGTGGTGAGCGTCGCCGCGTGGCGCTATGTCGTCTGTTGCTTGAGGCTCCCGACTTGTTGCTTTTGGATGAGCCAACAAATCATTTGGATGCAGAGTCCGTGCTCTGGCTTGAAAAATTCCTCCATGATTATCCCGGTGCCGTTATGGCTGTAACACATGATCGCTACTTCCTTGATGACGTCGCGGAATGGATCTGTGAAGTCGATCGTGGGCAGCTCTATCCCTATGAGGGCAATTATTCAACGTATCTGGAGAATAAGGCCGCACGACTTGAAGCACAAAATCAGCAGGATGCCAAACGCGCCAAGAAAATGCGGGCAGAGTTGGATTGGGTCCGCTCGTCTCCCAAAGCCCGCCAAGCAAAAAACCGCGCACGACTTGATCGCTACGAGCAGATGGAAGCAGAGGCCCGTGCGTCGAAGAAGCTTGATTTCACTGAAATTCAGATTCCTGTGGGGCCGCGCTTGGGACAAAAAGTCCTGGACGCCAGCCATGTACATAAGGCGTTTGGCGATCGTGTGCTTATCGATGATCTTTCCTTTAGCTTGCCGCGCAATGGTATCGTTGGTGTCATTGGCCCCAACGGCGTGGGAAAGTCAACGCTCTTTAAGATGATCGTGGGGCAGGAGCCTCTTAATTCCGGTGCACTTGAAGTGGGCGAATCCGTCAAGCTGTCCTATGTTGATCAGCTGCGCTCCGGCATCGATCCAAATAAGACTCTGTGGGAAGTGGTTTCCGACGGTAATGACTTTATCAAGGTGGGGGATACGGAAATTCCCAGTCGTGCCTATGTGGCGAGTTTTGGTTTTAAAGGTTCCGATCAGCAAAAGCGTGCCGGTGTACTTTCCGGTGGCGAGAGGAACCGTCTGAACCTGGCTCTTACGCTCAAGCAAGGGGGAAATTTGTTGCTTTTGGATGAGCCTACCAATGACCTTGATATCGAAACCTTGGAAAGCTTGGAAGCGGCCCTTGAGCGCTTTCCGGGTTGCTCGGTAGTTACCAGTCACGATCGCTGGTTTTTGGATCGCGTTGCCACACATATTTTGGCGTGGGAGGGCACGGACGAAAATCCCGGGCATTGGTATTGGTTTGAAGGCAACTTTGCGTCGTACCAGGCTGATCGCGAGAAACGCCTTGGGCCTGAAGCCGCAAGTCCGCACCGTCTTCACCGCAAACTCACACGCGATTAGAGGCTTTGCGTCACCGTTATTACGTGCTGTTATGTGGTTGCCGTACAGACAGCCTTAGGTAGTGGCACTCTTATATGAAAGTCCGTGATGTGCTGTCTAAATCAGTATGGCGTGGGTATTGTATACAACGGATGGCGAGCTACATACAAGTACTTCTCGCCAAAATATTTGCGTTTGAAAGGGGCATATGATGGCACTTGATTCTAAAGTCGGAGAGATTCTTAACAAACAGATTAATAAAGAGTTTTACTCTGCGTATCTGTATTTGACATTTGCTGATTTCTTTGAGGACAAGGGACTCAAAGGATTTGCAAATTGGTATGTTATTCAGTCTCAGGAAGAGGTGGCACACGCCCGCATTTTGCGCCGCTACTTGCTTGATAACGACTGGATGCCCAAGATGGAGGCAATAGCCAAGCCGGATCTTACGTTTACCGAGATCATTGAGCCACTCAAGGCCGCTCTTGAGCATGAGCAATACATTACTGCAAGCATCAATGAGTGCTACGCCGTTGCTCAAAGTGTCAACGATTACCGCACGATGAAGCTTCTTGATTGGTATGTTGAAGAGCAGGGTGAAGAAGAGGCTAACGCTTCTGATCAGGTTAAGGCCGTTGAGCTTTTTGGTGGGGACGCTAAAAATCTCTTTGACCTGGATCGTGAGAATGCAGCCCGCGTCTATACCGCTCCTGCGATGGCAATGTAGCCGATTTAAGTCGAATGTAATGCACGAGAGAGAACTCATATGGAATTTTATTCACATGAATATCTGGTTCATCGAGCAAGCACGCTTGATTGGACTCAAATAATTCTTTTTGTGCTCGTTGCACTCTTGATGGTATTTGCGCTCGTACATTACTTTCATGACCGTCGCGATTCAAAGTATAGAGAGTTGGCGCTCATTGCTCTTTTTTCGCTGGTCTTCTTGGGGCTTTTGCAGCTTGATCGAGTTATGGAAGTTGATCGCGTGAACAAGCACTATTCGGCGGTTGTGTCATCTCAGGAGAGTATTGCCCACACCATGAACGTTGATACCAACAAGGTCTATGTGGCGCTTGACGAGAAGGGCAACCAATCCTATATAGAGGTGGATGGCACATACTACCGAATCTTAAAGAATGGCGAGAGCGGCTATGTGCTTGAGCGAGTTGACCTTATTGGCACGGATATCCGCCATGTTGAGAAGTAGGTTCAGATGAATTTTTATTTGGAAGTTGCAGTTAAACTTATCATTGGCCTGTTTTCACTGGTACTCGCCATCAACGTAAGTGGTAAGGGAAACCTTGCTCCTACGGCCGCAATCGATCAGGTTCAGAACTTTGTTCTTGGCGGCATTGTGGGCGGCATGATTTACAACAGTGCCATTACCATCCTGCAATATACGCTTGTCCTGCTTATCTGGTTGATATTGGTGATGACGTTGAAGTGGCTCCGTACCAATAACATGCTGATGAAGCATCTTATTGACGGTAGACCCATTATTGTTATTGATAAGGGAACCCTGTTGGTTGAAAACTGTCGAAAAGCCGGCCTTACTGCATATGACATTTCACTTAAGCTGCGTCAGGCAGGAGTAAATTACACCTCTGATGTGAAGCGCGCCATTCTTGAACAAAACGGTCAGCTTATTATCGTGCAACATGGCGAGCAAAATCCACGCTTTCCGCTTATCACCGACGGCCAGGTACAGGAAAATATTCTTGATGCCCTGGATCTGGAAGAAGACTGGCTTGAAAACGAGCTCAAGAAATACGGCATTTCGTCTCCCAACGAGGTTTATTTGGCTGAGTATGATAACGGAAATCTTGAGATTTCAAAGTACTAGAGAAGGATGAGAAGGAGCCGTAAACAAGTGGAGTTTGAGGAATTGGCAAACTTTTTCTGGTAAAAAGAGTTCGATGCGGTATACTCCTATTCACGACGTCTGAAAGCGAGTCACCTTTTGGTGGCTCGCTTTCGTGCGTTTTAGGGTCCTATGAAGAAATGCTCACGTTTGAGTAGAAGGAGTTTGGATATGTCGAAACAGTTCGATTTCAAAATCAATGACGCAGTGTCCCGAAGAAGCGCACTTGGCCTTTTTGGTCTTGGTTCGGTTGCCCTTCTCGCGGGTTGTAGATCTCAGGGTTCGTCAGATAATGCGAAAACTACGCCTGATACAGGCAGCAAAAAGTTGAACATTGTAGCCAGTTTTTATCCCATGTATGACTTTGCAAAGAAGGTTGCGGGAGACAATGCCGATGTTACCTGCCTTGTACCTGCAGGTACGGAGCCTCATGATTGGGAACCGTCAACCAAAGACATAAAAACCATCCAAGATGCCGATATTTTGGTTTATAACGGCGCCGGAATGGAGCATTGGGTAGAGGATGTGCTTGATGGACTCGGTAAAGAGAGCAAGCTCGTTGCCGTAGAGGCTTCTCAAGGTATTGAACTCAGAAAGCTTGACCATGAAGACGAAGATCACGACCACGAGAGTGATACCGAGAAAGAGCATGAACACGAGCACCACCATGGGGATACCGATCCGCACGTTTGGTTAAGTCCGGTAAACGCCATGGCACAGATGAAAAATATTTGCGATGCTTTGAGCAAAGCGGATGCCGCTCATAAAGATGTATATGAGGATAATTACAAGAAAGCTCAGGCAAACTTTGAAACACTGGACGGCGAGTATCACAAGCAACTTGACCCGCTTTCCAATAAAACCATTGTTGTTTCTCATGAGGCATTCGGCTATATGTGCGATGCGTATGGTTTGAAGCAGATGCCCATCGAAGGCGTAGAAGCAGATGCCGAGCCGGATGCACAGCAGATGAAGGAGATCGCTGACTTTGTTAAGGAGAACAACGTCAAGACTATTTTCTCCGAGGAACTTGTAAGTCCTAAGGTTGCGCAAGCGATTGCTGATGCAACTGGTGCTAAAGTAAGGGAGCTCAATCCGCTTGAGGGACTGACGGATGAGCAGCTTAAAGCTGGCGAAGACTATGTTTCGGTTATGAACAATAACTTGAAAGAGCTGGTCGACGCCTTGTCATAAAGATGTGTGTGAGGGGGATGTGTTGCAGGAGCACACAAATGTTATATCTCTTACAAACGTGAGCTTCTCGTATCGAGAAGCTCCGGTGCTTGAGGATGTTACGCTTGAAGTGGCGCGTGGAGAAATCTGCGCGCTTATTGGCGATAACGGAGCGGGAAAGTCAACGATCGTTCGTCTTGTTATCGGAGAATTTGTACCGTCGTCGGGTTCCGCAAAGCTTTTTGGAACTCCCGCAGCAAAATTTAAGCATTGGGAGCTTGTGGGCTATGTTCCACAAATCCCTGCGGAAGCAACAAATCGCTTTCCTGCAAGTGTCTTGGAGCTTGTTGATGCGAGCCAGTATGCACGCGCCAAGACGGAACATGTGAGCAGCAAGGAGCGTCGGCGTCGGAGCCTTGAGGCTTTGGAACTTGTCGGCATGCGTACATTTACTACACGGATCATTCGTGAGCTTTCCGGCGGACAGCTTCAACGCGTCCGACTTGCGTGTGCACTGGTGAACAATCCGGAGCTTTTGATTTTGGATGAACCAACGACCGGTCTGGACAAGGACAGCCGTGATCACTTTTATGAGCTTGTTCGAGAAGCCCATGCGGCTCGCAATTTAGCGGTTCTTCTCATCACGCATGACATGGCGGCGCTTGACGCTCTGGCCTGCAGGGTGGTTGAAGTGTCCGATTGTCATGTTCATGAGGTGGCAGGCAGAGGTCATGGCACCAATCATTGCGCGTTGCATGGGAGTGATTGCCAAGGCACCCATGTACGAGGAGAAGTTTTGCTCGATGACTTTGACGAGTCATATGCGCTTCCCGAAGATATTGAGCACACGGGAGGGATCAAGCATGTTTGAGTATGTATTCATGCAGCGGGGCCTCATGGTCGGTGTGCTTTTAGGAGCGGTCATCCCGCTTATCGGAGTGACCGTGGTGCTGAGACGACTTTCGATGATTGGCGATGCGCTTTCTCATACGTCTCTTGCAGGCGTTGCGGGAGGACTTATCGCCGGCATCAGCCCGGTTGTGGGAGCGGTAGTGGCATGCCTTGCCGGAGCGTTGTGCGTTGAGGGTGTACGCAGACGCTTTAAGGAACAGTCCGAGTTGGCGGTTGCCATTGTTATGGCTGCCGGCATCGGTCTTGCGGGCGTACTTTCAGGATTTGTGCCAAACTCGTCAAGTTTTAACAGCTTTATGTTTGGCAGCATCTTAACGGTGAGCGCACAAGAAACACACATCATTATGGCAATTAGCGTTCTTGCCGTATGTTATGTTGTCTGCATGCGTCGAGAGCTCTTTTTAATGTCATTTGATGAACGACACGCTCGTGCCGTCGGTGTCCACGTTGGCCTTACGAATTTTGGCTTTATTATTGCCGTGGCATTGGTAGTTGCGGTAGCTGCGCGAACCGTCGGTTCTCTTATTGTTTCCAGCATGATGGTGGTTCCCGTAGCGTGTGCGCTGCAGCTTTCGCGCTCGTGGAAACAGTGCTGCTTCATTTCTTCCGCCATCGGAGTGCTTACGTCTTTAAGCGGGCTCATAATTTCCTATGAGCTGGGACTGAAACCGGGCGGGACCATTGTTCTTCTCGCGGTTTTGGTGCTTCTTGCTATATTTGCAATGAAGAAGGTGGTTTCTACCGCTCGGAGAGCTCACGTGTGATATTCTAGTCAAGCGCGTTGACGGAGAGGTTTGGCCGCAGATGTCGTGGACAGAGAGGGAGCTTGTAGCTGAGAGGTTCCTGCACGGCAGCGTCTGAAGTTCACTCCCGAGCTACAACCTGAACGGCAACAAGGGCAAGAAGATTATGGCCTGAAAGCTCAGTAGGGAAGTCGGTCGCTTCACGAAACGAGGCATATAAGAGGGCTGGTAGGAGAAAAAACCTGCTAGTCAACCGAGGTGGTACCGCGGAGTTTATCCGTCCTTGGACACAGATGTGTTCGAGGACGGTTTTTTATCGAAGGAGTGGCATATGGGAATGTCCGAAGAATTGCAGCAGATTCGCGAGCAGGTGCTGAAAGGTGTTGCTGAGGCAGCTGACCTGAGCGCACTCGAACAGCTCCGCGTGAAAGCATTGGGTAAACGGGGAACGCTTACGGCCATTATGCGGATGATGGGATCGGTTCCCGCAGACCAGCGGCCTGCTATGGGACAGCTTGCCAATACGGTGCGGGCGAATGTTGAAACGGCAATCAGAGAGCGTCAGCTGACGCTTAAGCGCGTTGAGCTTGAGCGGCGTATGAGTGCCGAGGCGACTGATGTGACATTGCCGGGGCGTCGTCTTTCTCCGGGGACTCAGCACCTTATCGAACAGGTGCGCGAGGAGATGGAAGACATCTTCGTGAGCCTGGGGTATACCGTTGAGAGCGGACCGTATGTTGAAACTACGTACTATAACTTCACCGCACTTAATGCTCCTGAGGATCACCCCAGCCGTTCCGCCAAAGATACGTTTTATGTGGTGGATAACGCTCCGGAAGGAAAGGAAAGCCATGTACTTGGTGAATCTGACGTACTGCTTCGTACACAGACGTCTGGTGTACAAGTACATACGATGGAGACAAAAAAGCCTCCCATCTACATGATCTGTCCTGGTACGGTGTTTCGTCCCGATACTGCCGATGCCAACCATCTGCCGCAGTTTACACAGATGGAAGGTTTAGTGGTTGATGAAGGAATTACGTTCGGAGATCTGAAAGGTACCCTTGATCACTTTACGCGCGAGATTTTTGGTAAAGATCGCGCAACGCGGTATCGTCCGCATTTCTTCCCGTTTACCGAGCCCAGCTGTGAGGTGGATGTTTCGTGCGGTGTGTGTCACGGAAAAGGGTGTCGTTTCTGCAAGAATACCGGCTGGCTTGAGATTCTTGGTTGCGGCATGGTTGACCCTAATGTCTTTGAGTATTGTGGCATTGATCCGGAAGTCTATACCGGTTTTGCATTTGGTATTGGTGTAGAGCGTGTGGCGGCACTGCGCTACGACATACCAGATCTGCGCATGCTTATTTCCGGCGATGAGCGAGTACTTCGCCAATTCTGATTGTCTATTCCTATTACGCCATGACGTATAGCTTATGGCGTTCATGAGAAAGGTTTTTTCATGCGCGTATCTTATGAGTGGCTCAAGACGATGGTTGATGTTCCGGAAAACCCGCTTGACCTTGAAAAAGAGTGTGCTCGTACCGGTACTGAAGTTGAAGCGGTCGAGCGTGTGGGAGCAAACTTAGATCATGTGGTAACGGCACGTATTGTGAAGAAAACACCACATCCCGATTCTGACCATATGTTTGTAACCCTTGTTGATGTAGGCGAGAATAACGTTGATGCCAACGGTAATCCCGAGCCGCTTCAGATTGTGTGCGGTGCGCAAAACTTCAACGAAGGAGACCACATTGTAACCGCAATGATTGGCGCAGTGCTTCCGGGAGACTTTAAGATCAAGAAGTCCAAGTTGCGTGGCGTTGAGTCATGTGGCATGAACTGTTCTCTTCGAGAGCTTGGTCTGGGAGATGAGTACTACGGCATCATGATTCTTCCCAATGACGCTCCTATTGGTGTGCCAATAACCGAGTATCTCGGCATTTCCGATACGGTACTTGACTGCGAAATTACCCCCAACCGTCCCGACTGCCTTTCCATGACGGGCATGGCGGTTGAAGTGTCTGCCATGTATGACACGGACACCCATATTGAACTTCCGTCCGTGAAGGTTGAACAAGGCCCTCATGCAGCTGATCTCGTAGACGTTGAGATTGCCGATACGTCGCTGTGCTCCCGATATACCGCACGCGTGGTGCGCAACGTTAAGATCGGCACAAGTCCCGAATGGCTTGCCCGCCGTATTACCGCTGCGGGAAGCCGTCCCATTAACAATGTGGTTGACGTTACCAATTATGTAATGTACTTAACGGGTCAGCCCCTTCATGCCTTTGACCTTGGCAAGCTAACTGAGCGAGATGGTAAGCGCCACATTGTGGTACGGGCTGCAACGGACGGCGAGCACATTACAACGCTGGACGGACAGGAGCGCACTCTCACGTCCGATATGGCCGTTATTACCGATGACGGTAAGACGCCGATTGCCCTTGCCGGTGTTATGGGCGGACTTGACTCCGAGATTGATGAAACCACTCATGACGTGCTTCTTGAATCGGCTGCCTTTGATCATGGGCACATCAGCCGCACCAGCAGAAATCTTGATCTCATGAGTGAAGCCTCAATCCGCTATGAGCGTGAAGTTGACCCCCATGGCTGCGCTGACGTGGCAAGCATTGCGGCGGCTCTCTTTGAGGAGTGCTGTGGTGCGGAGGTTTGCCCCGGTATCGTAGATGTTTATCCCGCACCAACCGAGGCCGTTTCCATTGCTTTCCGTCCTTCTCGTGCGCGCGCTCTTGCAGGAGCCGCGATTGACGATGACTTCATGTTTGGTCGTCTTTCTCGCCTTGGCTGTACGATTGGCGAGAAGACCTATGCCAAGGACGGTTCTTTGGCATCAGTAGCGGTGACGGTTCCGACCAATCGTCCCGATCTGACGCGAGAGGTAGATCTGATTGAAGAAGTCGTGCGTCTTTGGGGAGAAGGTGACATCACCGCAACGCTGCCGGCAGCCAAAAATCATGCGGGAGGTTTGACTGCGGAGCAGATTCGAGTGCGTAAGATTGGGCGCACGCTGCGGGCACTTGGCTTGAATGAGACCAAGTCGTACCTCTTTGCGAGCTCTGACGATCTTGCGAAGCTTGGCATGAGTGAAAAAGGCCGCGGCCTTCCCGTGCGGGTTATCAATCCGCTGGTAGCAGATCAGTCAGAGATGCGTCGATCTCTTTTGCCGGGGCTTTTGCGCTCGGTTGCCTATAACCTTGATCATGGCGTGGAAAATATCGCACTCTATGAGATTGGCCGGGTCCTCTTTGGGCATGAGAACAAGAGCCAGCCTGATGAACCAAGCTTTGTGGCAGGCGTACTTTGCGGCAGACCCGCCGATGACAGCTGGAATATGAAGTGGCCGACATACGATTTCTTTGATGCCAAGGGAGTCGTTGAGGGCTTACTTGAGATCTTACGTATACCAAAGGTGCGTTTTCGCGTAGCAGATCCCGATACGTATGGTTGGTTGCAGCCGGGATGTGCCGCCGAAGTTCTCGCGGCAGACGGGGTTATTGGTTGGGTTGGCACCATCCATCCGCTTGCGCTTCAGAACTTTGGCATTGAGGTTCCTGTCATTGCTTTTGAGCTTTCCGTGGCAATGCTTCAGCGCCTTGCCCGCAAAGATTTGCCGATTGTTGAGCCACCGACATATCCGGGTATTTCCATCGACTTGGCGATTGTGGTTGATGAAAAAGTTACCTGTGAACAACTGATGCAGCGCCTTCATTCGGCAGGTGGTAAGCTTTTGGTTGACGTTCGTCTCTTTGATGTCTATCGCGATCGTGTGCGTGTCGGAGAGGGTAAGAAATCCATGGCCTTCTCGCTGACGTATCGTGCTGACAATCGAACACTGACGTCAGAGGAAGTTGAGAAGACCCACACTAAGCTGGTTGAGAAGGTCATGCGTTCAACCGGCGGAGAGGTGAGATCATAGGTGCCTAGCTGGAACGTACACATCGCTCACGCAAATCGGCTTCTCGCAGACGCGGGGGCTCGCTCTTTAGGTGTGAGCGATGTGGATGCGTTCTTGTTTGGCAACGTGTTGCCTGATGTGTATGTGGGATATATGGTGCCCCATCCTACCAAGATTTTGGGATATTGCCGTACGCACCAGTCGTATCCCGGTGGAATACCACTGCCTAACTATAAACGCTACTGGCGTAACTTCATTGCTTCGTATGATTTTGAGAGAAGAATGGGTGAGGTTACCGATCTCATGTTGGGCGTTTGGTGCCATATTGTTTGTGATCACACGTACAACAAATATACGCGACGCTATATTCACGCTCATGATATTCCCGTGGGAGAAAAGACGCGCATTCGAAAGCAAACGGATTTTGATTTGTACGGTCGGTCGTTGACGATGGGGCGCCTGCCTCGCCTGACACCTGAACTCGTGCAACAAGGAGAGGCGTATCCACAGTATTGTGTACGGGAAGTGGATATCTACGCCGCGCTTGAAGTGATTGATGAAATTGCACAGACCAATCTCGTTGCACATGAAGAGAGTCCACACTATAGCATGCTTAACAAGAAGTTCTTCTCGACAGCTGCCGCTGAAGCTCACTGGGTTATGCTTCGCGGGCTTACCGGACGACATGAAATTGTTACAACCTGATTATCCCTCTGCAAACTGACTCCCGTATTAGTGCCCGTCCGTGTAGACTAGCCTACACATGTTGGTTGTACAAAAAGGGCACGAAAGGGAAGAGCTATGGATAAGATGGAGTCTCGGGGAACATTTACGGAGTATTTGCCGTCGTATACGGTTGGCGTTGATGCATACCAGGCCGTGCCCCATATTACCAGGCGATTTGGCTCACATGCCGTTGTTATCGGCGGTAAGACCGCCATGGAGAAGGGCAAGCAGCGGCTGCTTGACGCACTTCTCGGCTCCGATGTGGTTGTTGATGGCTGGGTTGTCTATGGAACTAACTCCACACATGCAAATGCCCGCGCCATTGCTGAGCGTGAGGACGTTCGTGCCGCCGATATGCTCTTTTTGATGGGTGGCGGTCGTGCCATTGATGAGGGTAAAGAAATTGCAACCATCCTGGACAAGCCATATTTCACGTTCCCAACGCTTGCTTCCAATTGTGCGCCCATTACCCGCATTGCGGTATTTTATAAGGAAGACGGTTCTTCCGATACATACTTTATTCCGGCTGAACTTCCCGTGCATACCTTTATCGATACGCAAATTATCGTTGAATCTCCCGATGAGTATTTCTGGGCCGGTATCGGCGATGCATTTTCCAAGGGTCCTGAGGTGGAACTCTCTTCGCGCGATGTGGACCTCGTTCACAGCCCTCTTATGGGTCGCGCCCTTGCAGGGGGAGCATGTGTGGATCCGCTTTTTGACTATGCCGAACAGGCACTTGCCGATAAGCGCGCAGGCATCCCATCAGATGCGTTTGAGCGCATCGTACTCAATATCATCGTGACTGCTGGCGTGGTTTCCAACATGACCACTAATCTTGCAGCCGAGCGCGGTGCATACTACTTCAATTCCTCAACGGCGCATGCCTTCTATAATGGCTTTACCATTTTAGGGGAGCGTGCCGAGAAGCACCTTCATGGCGAGGTAGTCTCCTTTGGCACGTGTGTCCTTTATGCATTTGACAACAATATTGAGGGCCTGAAGGCACAAGTTGCTTTGAATGAGAAACTGGGATTGCCCACAACGCTGGAATCTCTTGATATTACTGAGCTTTCTCAAGATGCTGATCTCGATGCCATTCTTGCCGTGGCACAGAAGACCAACGAGTGGGGTCGTGCTCCCTATGGATATACACCTGAGCGCTTCCGTCAGGCAATTCTTGATGTCGATGCGTATGGTCGTGCACACAAAGCCGGCAATACGGCTGCGGAAGCCGCAGCTCTTGAAGCTGTTGCTGCCCATGCTGTGACTACTGAGACGGCAGCTCCGCGTAAGTTGTAGTAACGATACCGCTAGGTTATGGTGAAAATTCCGTACGCAAGCCGTAAAGACATACAAAATGCGCCCCGCTTGAGCAGGGCGCATTTTTTGTAGCAACTTCTGTAAGACTTGCTGCTTCGGATTACTGAACCTGGCAGATCATGGCAACGTTGGTGGAAGTGGTGTAATCACCAAGGCGAGGGCTCGTCTGAGGATCGCCGGCGGTAAGTACTACCAAATCGCCCGGCTCGGCGACACCAACCTCTTTGGCAACCTGCAACGCATTGTACATGGTGTTGGCAAGGGAGCCCTGCTCGGTTGTCTTGTATGCGTATACGCCCCAATAGAAACAGGTACGACGAATTGCCTCATCGCTTGGAGACATGGCATACAGCGGACGCTTTGGACGGAAGTTTGACACCAAGCGGGCGGTACGGCCTGAATGCGTTGGGCAGATGATGCATTTGGCGTCAACGGTCAGAGCCATGTTAACGGCTGCAAAACCGGTAGCACCATTGATGTTTTTGAGGCCTTTGCGCTGATGATAGGTATCCTTGACAGAGAGGTACTTCTCGGTCTCTTTGCAGATGGCCGCCATGGTTTTAACAGCTTCAACAGGATACTTACCGGCTGCGGATTCGCCGGAAAGCATGACGCAGTCGGTGCCATCATAGATGGCATTTGCAACGTCGGTAACCTCAGCACGGGTGGGGCGAGGATTGCGGATCATGGAATCAAGCATCTGAGTTGCCGTGATAACAGGCTTGTACGCCGCATTGCACTTCTTGATGATGGTCTTCTGGATGTGAGGAACCTCAGCTGCAGGAACCTCGACGCCCAGATCACCACGGGCAACCATGATGCCGTCGGAAGCGGAAAGAATTTCATCAAAGTTCTTGACGCCAAGGACGGACTCAATCTTGGGGAAGATCTGAACGTGTGGGGTACCCATCTCGCGGCAGATATCGCGGATTTCGCTTACGGCTTCACCATCACGAATGAATGATGCGGCAATGGCGTCAATACCAAGCTCGCAGCCAAACATGATGTCAGCGCGATCCTGCTCGGTAACGGAGGGGAGGCCAATGTTAACGTTAGGAACGTTGACGCCCTTCTTCTCGCCAAGCTCGCCACCGTTGATGACTTTGCAGTGCATATCAGTGCCTTCAACATGATCAACCTCAAGACCGATAAGGCCGTCGTCAATCAAGATGATGGAGCCCTTTTCAACTTCTTGAGGAAGGTTTTTGTAGTCAAGCGAGAAGCGCTTCGCGGTTCCGATTACATCGTCATCAGTGGTGATGACGACCTCATCGCCGGTGTTAAGCATGACCTTCTTGCCACCTTCAAGAACACCCGTGCGAACTTCAGGTCCTTTGGTGTCAAGCATGATGGCAACAGGAATTCCCAGTTCGGCAGAGATATTACGAACACGAGCGATCATGTTGCGGTGGTAGTCATGGCTGCCATGCGAGAAGTTAAATCGAGCAACGTTCATGCCTGATTTGATAAGCTCCGTAAGAACCTCATCACTTTCTGTTGCAGGTCCCATGGTGCATACGATCTTTGTTTTCTTCTTCTGTGCCATGTTTCTCCTTTTCATTGTTGAGATAAACTCAGGTGCAGACACAATGCAAATACCCGAGCGGATAAACTATTTAAGAGCGGTCTACGGTGAAACGCTAGCAAACCACGCTCTTGTCGATAAATTCTTTACCTGTTGCATACGCCTGAGCATTTTCAAGCGTGACTCGAGCGATTTGCGCGAGAGCTTCGTGAGTAAAGAATGCCTGGTGACTTGTCATAATGACGTTAGGGAAGGAGCAAAGCTCTGCGGTGACTGAGCTAAAGACCTCATCGCCACGATCGCGGTAGACGTTGGGGTTTTCCTCTTCATATACGTCAAGGCCACATGCGCCAATTTTTCCAGAAAGGATACCGCGAATAAGCGCCTGGGTATCAACGAGGCCGCCACGTCCGGTATTAACCAGGATGACGCCGTCTTTCATCTGACCAATGGTCTTATCGTTAATCATGTGGTAGCTTTCCTCATTCAGGAAGGCATGCAAAGAGATGAAGTCAGAGCGCTTCCAAAGTTCGTCGTAATCAACGTACTCGTCTACGACGTGCTCTTCATCAACCAGTTTTTGGTTGGGATAGAGATCCGCGCCAAGGACGGTCATACCAAAGCCTTTGCAGATACGGCAAAGTGCCGCACCAATACGACCCGTACCAACGATGCCGGCCGTCTTTCCGTGAAGCGTTTCACCGACAAGGCCAACGAGTGAGAAATCGTTTTCACGTATACGGTTATATCCACGATGAATACGACGGTTTGCACAAAGACCAAGACCCATGGCATGCTCGGCGATTGCTTCAGGGGAATACGCGGGAACGCGTGTTACTTTGATGCCAAGATCTTTTGCAGCCTCAACGTTGACGGCATCAAATCCGGCGCAGCGCATGAGCACGAGCTTGATGCCAAAGCCTGCGAGAATCTCAAGGGTCATGATGCTGGCGTCAGCGTTGACAAAGGCGCAAACGGCATCGTAGCCCTGTGCAAGTGAAGCGGTCAGCGGTGTGAGGTTAATCTCGGTGTAATCGATGGAGACATCGGGATAATCCGTAAGCTCCTTATCAAAGGAGTGCCGATCGTAGCTTTGAGTACCGTAAAATAGGATTTTCATACTTCCTCCACTAATGGCTCACCTATAACTTCCAACTACAAACACTTTACATTTTACCGCTCATGAGGCGTAAAGGTGTTGGTTTTTAGAGAACTTACACAGGATTCGTCAAGTAGGTTTTCGATGACAGGGCGAATTTATTCTATAAACGGTTAATTTAGCGAGAAGTACTATATATGCGAGAGTGTTCTACGGTAGAATGGCAACGTCTATAAGGCACTCGATACGGCAGCCTTGGTGAGCCCTTGCCCCTCCTGGGGAATTATGATCGGGCATCAATCTATCGAGTAGAACAACCCAGGAGAGGAAACCGTGAAAGAATATCTTTCAGATGCTGCTGACGTTTTGAGCAGCTATCACACGCAGGCCACAGAAGGCCTTTCGACCGCAGAAGCTCAGAGTCGCCTTGCAAAAGATGGCCCAAACAAGCTCAAAGAGCCTAAAAAAGACCCCGTAATCAAACGGTTTTTTGCGCAGATGGCCGATCCTATGGTCATCATGTTGCTTATTGCCGCAGTGATTTCCGCCGTTGCCGGTGCGTATACCGGTGAGGGCGGTATTGCAGACGTTGCAATTATTTTGTTTGTTGTTGTGGTCAACTCGGTTCTTGGCGTGGTTCAAGAAGGCAAGGCCGAAGAAGCGCTTGCCGCTCTGCAAAAAATGAGTGCTGCAACGTCTAAAGTTGTACGGGATGGGCGTCTCGATGAGGTAGCGTCCACCGATCTTGTAGTGGGCGATATTGTTTTGCTTGAAGCGGGAGATTCCGTTCCGGCAGACTGTCGTGTGCTCGAGAGCGCTTCTATGAAAATTGAAGAATCCGCTCTTACGGGAGAATCGCTCCCGGTTGAAAAAACCGCAGAAATTCTTACGCTTTCCGGTGGCGCCGATGATATAGCACTGGGCGATCGTAAAAATATGTGCTATTCCGGGTCTGTCGTTGTGTACGGGCGAGGGCGCGCCGTTGTTGTTGCAACCGGCATGAATACCGAGATGGGCAAGATTGCCGATGCCATCTCACAAGCGGAAGACGGACAAACTCCTCTACAAGTATCGCTCGATCAGCTTTCTCGTACGCTTACCAAGCTTGTAGTTGCCATTTGTGCGCTTATTTTCTTTACGGGCTTTATCAAGCACGGTTCCGAGATGCTCCAGAATTTTGATTTGGTGCTCGATACCTTTATGGTTGCCGTTTCACTTGCGGTTGCCGCTATTCCGGAAGGTCTCGTGGCCGTGGTAACCATCGTACTTTCTATGGGTGTAACACGGATGTCTGAGCGCCATGCCATTGTCCGCCGCCTTACGGCCGTTGAGACTTTAGGATGCACACAAGTGATTTGTTCCGATAAGACCGGTACGCTTACACAAAATAAGATGACAGTCGTGCGTCATGAAACAGAAAATTTGGATGCCCATGTAAGGACAATGGCGCTTTGTTCCGATGCCACATGGGATGACGCCGAGCAGATTGCCAAAGGAGAACCCACAGAAGCCGCACTCGTCACTGACGCCGCAAAGCATGGATACACCACGTCTGATTTGGCTGCTTCTCGTCCGCGTATCGGTGAGGCTCCGTTTGATTCCAAGCGTAAGATGATGTCGGTGGTTGTACGCACCCGATCGGGAAGAATAATCCAACATACCAAAGGTGCGCCGGATGAAATACTTGCACGTTGTACAAAAATCATGACCAGCGATGGTGTGGTTGATCTTACCGATGAGGTGCGTGCAGATGTTTTGAGCCAGAATAAGTCCATGGCCGATCAGGCTCTTCGTGTTATGGCATCCGCCCGTCGCGATTGGGGCAACACCGCTCCCGAAAACTTCGATGCTTCAAGTCTCGAAAAAGACATGACGTTTGTAGGTCTTTCCGGCATGATCGACCCCGTGCGCCCTGAAGTCAAGGCGGCTATTGAAGAAGCTCACAGTGCCGGCATGCGTGTTGTTATGATTACCGGCGATCACATTGATACCGCCATTGCCATTGCAACTGAGCTGGGCATTATCGACAATCGCAACCAGGCTATTACGGGGGCTCAACTGGATAAAATTTCAGACGAAGACTTTGAGAAGAAGATAGAAACGCTTGGTGTATATGCACGCGTACAGCCTGAGCATAAGGTACGCATTGTGGATATGTGGCGTAAAAAAGGTATGGTTACCGCCATGACAGGCGATGGAGTTAATGACGCGCCTTCCATCAAACGTGCTGATATAGGCATTGGTATGGGCATTACCGGAACTGATGTAACCAAAGGCGTTGCGGACATGGTACTCGCTGACGACAACTTTGCCACCATTATTGCCGCGTGCGAGGAAGGCCGTCGCATCTACGACAATATTCGTAAATGTATTCAATTCCTTCTGAGTTCCAATTTGGCAGAAGTTATCGCCGTTTTTGTGGCTTCTCTTGTAGGCTTTACTATCTTGCAACCTACGCATTTGCTGTGGATCAATCTCATTACGGACTCACTGCCCGCACTTGCGATGGCAACCGAAAAGGCGGAGCCGGGAATTATGAATCGCAAGCCGCGTTCTTCTCGCTCAGGCATTTTCTCTGAGGGGCTTGGTCTGGATTGCATCGTACAGGGAGTGATCATTTCTGTTTTGACGCTGGTGAGCTATTTTATTGGCCACTATGTTGAATATGGTACCTTTGATATCTCTCAGGTTCTTGCAAATCCTGCTGCAGGTATTGATGGTATGACAATGGCATTTTTGACACTTTCGATGGTTGAGATGTTCCACTCATTTAATATGCGGAGCCGCCGAGAGTCTATTTTTAAGCTTAAGAGCCAAAATATATGGTTGTGGGGATCGTTTGTAGTTTCTTTGATTCTGACATACATAGCCATAGAAACACCACTTTCTCAGGCCTTTGGCTTTGCTGAAATCGGCGTTAAGGAATATGCCATTGCGATGGGCCTGGCCTTTGCGATTATTCCATTGATGGAAATCTACAAGGCTATTATGCGTGCAATCGAAAAACAGCATTAAAACAGGCCGAAAGGACGGGTTTCTTGACTAAGCGGGCAAAAACTTCGAGATTGTCGAAGCTAAACGAGAAACAGACATCTCTGCCGGCTCTTTCAGCTTTGATAGACGTGCCGTCTTTTGACCAACTTGTACCAACGCAAGCTCAGCAAGAAGCCTATGGTTCGTGTGTTGAGTATCTTCAAGAAGCAGGTGTTTCCCCTGCACAACTTAAACTTGCGTGTGTCGTTCGTCTTGACCGAGGGTTTCCGGCAGTTGTGTCAAGCGTTGGCGTTTTTCGCGCGGAGTTTTCTGCACGGGTTACCAAAGGGGACAACTCTAAGGTTGCCGTAGGAGATTGGGTGTGTGCAAGAATTCCGCTCGATCACGACATGGGTATCATTGAGGCAATTCTTCCTCGTAAAAGTGAGATAGCTCGATGGCGTGGAAGTGCGCGGGGCGAGAAGCAAACGCTTGCCGCAAATGTTGACGTGACATTTGTCGTACAGGCTCTCGATGAACGAAAGATCTCAATCGATCGTATTGTACGCAGTGTTGTGATTGCGCTTGACAGCGATGTGCATGCAGTTGTGGTGCTTACTAAAGCCGATAGTGTAAGTCCTGCAATACTTAAGCGTTATCTTACTCTCATACACGAAGTGCTTGGAGATGCGGTTACCACCATTGTAACTTCATCAAAACTTGAAGTATCTCACGAGGGTTCCTGCGACGAGATGAAACAGATTGTACAGAAGTTCCATGCACGCTGGGGTATGGATGCAATACGTGAGGAAATTCCGCAGGAGAGCGTCGCCATTGTACTTGGGGAATCCGGTGCCGGTAAGTCTACGCTTTTAAATGCCCTTCTCGGCCATGAAGCACTTGAGACAGGAGAGGTCAGAGTCTCGGATAATGCCGGACGCCATACGACCGTTGCCAGGCGCATGGTTGCCCTTCCCAAAGCCGGCATCATCGTGGATGAACCTGGGTTACGGAGCCTTCCGGTAGTGGGTCATGAGCAGGGTTTGACGAAGGTATTTCCTAAGATTTCTCGGGCGGCTGCTGCCTGTAAGTTTCGAGATTGTACCCATGTACATGAGCCAGGTTGTGGTGTGAGGGCGGCTCTTCAAGCAGGAGAGTGCTCATCGGCACAGGTGGATGCATATCTGTCGCTTGCGCATGAGATGAAAGTTTCTGCTCGGCTGCTTGACCCGGATGTGGTGCTTTAAGAAGAAATCCAAGCGCAAAGAGCATATTGCTTCATTGATGTTTTGGCTAGTGAGTAGAGATGGTCAAAAACTCATATCCATGAGCATGTCGTGCGATGGAATATTCAAACGGTCGGCCGTCATCAAGATATCCGATTTGTTCAACTTCAAGCATGGGCTCATCATTTTCGATATTAAGCCGCTTACACTCTTTTGCGGTAGGTAACACTGCTCTAATCACACGGTGTGCGTTGGCTATCTTTAACCCCAAATCGTGCTCGATGTAGGAATAGATTGATGTATCCAAATGGGCCATTTTAAGGTTGGGTATCTCATCAATAGGCATATACGTGTATTCGATAACCAAAGGAATATCATTGGTGTAACGCACACGGATAATGCGATATACAAAGTCTTGTTGGTTTATGTCAAGTGCATGTGCAATGTACTCGGATGGCCTTTCTACCTCAAAGACGTAAACTTTAGTATGAACTTTTTCGCCCCGTGCGGTATGTTCTGCAAGGAAGCCTTCCGTTTGACCAGAAACTTCTTGGCTTGGCTTAATTTGGGCATTTTGTATACCGTATTTTTGTATACCGTATGAAAATCTAAAAACTTTTATATGACAATTTCCATCAAAACTTAAACTAACATGAAAGTAAAATAGAACTTTTACCTCTGATAATGCTTATTTGGTCAGTTTCGTGTCAGATACATGTCAGATTACGGAAGGGCTTTTTGAGAAAACAGACTTCGTGCGAGAGAGATTCAGTAACAATCTCCTTACCAAGAAGGTTTGGAGGGTTTGAATGTCTCGTCGTTTTAGATTTGTACTTTCAGGCGCATGTGCTCTTCTCGCGGTGTTGTGCTGCATTGTGTATGGAAACCAGATTAAAGCTGAGGCAGAGCAGTCGCGTGCCGAGGTGATTGAGCGCTACGGTGGGGAAGTGGTAAATCTTGTGGTGGCCACAAAACCCATTGAGGCCGGAGATACCATTTCATCATCTAACACGCAGGTAAAAAGCTGGGTTTCAGATCTTGCTCCTGAAGGATCATTTACCAATGCCGACGATATTATGGGCAAGCAAGTAACAATCCCTATAAGTGCCGGAACACCGCTCACCAAACTTAATTTTCGGACAAATGAAACTACCGTAACGGTTCCTAAAGGCCTTGTAGGGATCTCTATTTCTCATGGCGAGAAAACCGGTCTAGTTGGAAAAGTTGCTTCAGGTACAACACTTGCGGCGTACGAGATGACAGATCACGGCATCAGGTTGCTCTCAACACAGATTACACTGCTTTCAGATACCGGAGGCAGCACCTATATTTCTAGCACACCGCTAACCGTGGGAGTTTTACCAAAAGATATGACAAGCATTCTTTCGGCTGAAGCGAAGGGAACTCTTAGGTTGGTGGTTCCTGGCGATGAAGTTGATATGTCAAAGTTGGGAACAGAAAATGCTCCTACTGAAGTACAACCAAGCATAACAAATACCCTACAAGAACGTGAATCTACAGATACACCTGTTGATACTCATCAGACGAACGACGAGGAAGGTTCTCGTACTACTCATGAAAACGAGGAGGAAGAATGAATATAAAAGAGAAGTGGCTTGTATTTTCTGATATTGCGCATCGCTTTGAGCTTAATTTAGTTCTTTCCTCTTTAGGTGCAATGGGAAATTGTGAATTTGTAAAAAGCGCTTCAGATCTTCGGCAATTAGTGAGTGAAGCTCAACCTGATGAATACTCAGTAGCAATAGGTTCTTTTCAAGGAGATGTCTCGGATATTAATCTAGCTGCTGCGATATCACATGATGGAAACGCTCGAGCAGTGGTGCTTATTCGCCGCAACGCCTCGGGATCCCTCAGGTCGCGTGCTGCCCGTGTTGGAATTGATTTGGTACTTGATCCTACTGAAATTATTGAGCTCGCTAAAGCCGGGAGAATCCAAATTGTTGACGGGGGTCTCAATGTTCTTCCGGCTTTGCCCGATTTTGATTTGGATAAATTTCCAAGTTCCGTTTCTTCTCCAAAAGCTGGCACCACATTAGAAAACCTTGTGCCGCCTTCTGAAATCTCGCATGCTCCAATTTTGACGATAACTTCAGGAAGAGGAGGGGTAGGCAAAACAACCATAGCAGCCGCGTTTGCTCTTATTGCTGCTTCATGGGGTATGAAAGTTGGCCTAATCGACTTGGATCTTTCCTGTGGAAATCTTTATTCCTGTTTCGCACATGCTAAATTGAATGATTTAGCAAGATTTGCGGTCAATGAACCAAGAGATATTGAGTCGCTTAAGGCATCAGCCGTTGTAGCGGCGGAGAATATCTTGCTATGGGGACCTTGCTTAAAACCGGAAATGGCAGAGATGGTCGCACCTTTTGCGGGCAACTTAATACAGGCGATTTCGGGCATTGTTGATGTGGTTATCGTAGACACTTCAACAACACCAACGGACATTGTCGCTCAGGCAGCTCAACTAAGCGATAGGTTTGTAATAGTAACGGGCAGGCCGGTTTTTTCGCTTGCGTCCATGTCAAGAACCAGTAGTCTTGCAGTGAGACTCGGTGTTGCCCGTACACGGATTGTTCGTATTGAGAATAAAGCTGACCCTCGGCTGAGACAAGACATTTCTACAGGCCGAGCAGAAATTGGACTTGAAGCGGCACGACAATATCAAGTTTTTGACGGGGGCTCTGATGTTTTGCCTCTCATTTCATCTGGGCAATTGCCAATACTGCTTCAGGAATCTTCACCTTTTTCAAATTCGCTCGCAGCAACGCTCGCTCAGCTCTTTTTAGGGTTGGGAGCACTACCAAAATGCGATGCAGCGAACAAAGCATCAAAGTGGTCACTTGAGCACCGTCTCTTAGGTTTGTTTAGAAAGCAAAAGGAGGTGGGGTAAGTGTCAGTGTTAGAGCGTGTACATGCAGCTCAGGCAAATAATACGTCTGATTCAAGGGAAGGCGGCTTAGGCCAGAACAGCCAACTATCTCGACAAAGGTCTGATTTAAAAAAGAAACTTGTAAGTCAATTAGGTCTCTCAACTATTTCTCAGCTCATGAAACAAGGCGATATTGGCTATGTTCGCGAAGAATTGACCGTGGCATGTCAGGAAATTCTCAACAAGAATTCTTTTGACGTACCTGAACTTGAAACTTCGGCACAGCTCATTCGACAAGTAGTTGATGAGATTTGTGGGCTTGGTCCTATTCAGCCACTTTTAGAGGATCTTGAAGTAACAGAGATTATGATTAACGGGTGTGGATCTCTTTTTTACGAGAAGAACGGTGAGATCCGTGAAGCTGATGCAGTCTTTGATTCTCCAGAGCAGATTCTTATTGTTATGGATCGTATTTTGGCGCCGCTTGGCAGACGTCTCGACCAAGTGAGCCCTATTGTTGATGCACGCCTTGCGAATGGAGATAGAGTAAATGCAGTGGCAGAACCTATTGCCATTAATGGACCTGCTGTGACTATTAGACGTTTTACCGGAAAGATTACTTCACTTTCACGATTGATTGAATTAGGGTCACTTCCACCATGGCTTGCTCAGCTCCTTTCTTGGGCAGTGAAAATGAGAAAAGGTATTGCGGTTGTTGGAGGAACAGGATCTGGTAAAACAACCCTTCTGAATGCACTTTCATGCGAAATTGATGTATCAGAACGAATTGTAACCATTGAAGATTCGGCAGAGTTACGTTTTGATGCTCATCCCAATGTTGTGCGGCTTGAGGCACGGAGCGCCTCAATTGAAGGAACAGGGGAAATCACAATCAGGCGTTTGGTCAGAAACGCACTTCGGATGAGACCCGATCGGATTATCGTTGGGGAGGTTCGCGGTGAAGAATGTATTGATATGCTTCAAGCGATGAATACCGGACATGATGGTTCTCTGACTACTCTTCATGCAGGTACCGCCAAAGAAGCAATCCTGCGATTGGTTCTTATGGCTCGATTTGGAATGGATCTTCCTGCCGATATTATTGAAGAACAAATTGCATCTGCGATTGATCTTATTGTTATGGCTCAAAGGTTACCTGATGGCAGACGTTACGTTACTTCCATTTCGGAATTATTTTGGCAACAGGATAGGACTATTTGCATAAAAGAATGTATTTCTTTTGATGTGTTTACACGGCAATGGCACCTCAATCATATTCCTTCATTTATTACGGTGGCAGAAAAAGAAAGACGGCTTTCACAAGAGGAGGTAGAAAGATGGGAAAAGCAAGCATCTTGTGCTTCAGCCTTGCAGTAGGCGCACTTACCTATCTTTTATTAGGGTTTGTACAGACCTGGAAAGGGGCGTCAAAGTCCGGGACTTCTGTTCAAGCGATAATTATCAACCTTGTGCAGCCACTTGCCCACACGAGGTTTATTTCAAGTTTGTGTGAGACACCTTGCTGGAAGCATGTAGCACAAATGTGGAAGCAACAGATAAATGGGGATATTACTCACATTGATCTTGAAGAGTCATGCGTTGAAATTCTTTTAAGTATTGTAGGAGTGGCATTTCTTATAGGGTTGCTTTTTAGATCTGTGGCAGGAGTCTTTTTTACTGCTATAGCTCTTATAGCGTATATACCTATGAAATATGAAAATGACTGCCGGAAGCTTAAGCTTGAAGTATCGCACAGTATGCCGGGAATTTATCGCACACTCTCGGTTGCTTTGGGATCAGGTCAGACGCTCTCACAGGCTATTGAATATGTCGGGAATCATTCACATGGAGCAGTTGCCCAGTATTTTATTCGAGCGTCTCTTAAATTGCGCTGCGGTATGCCTGTTGAGTCTGTTGTAGAGGAGCTTGCTTGCGATCTTTCTGTTCCAGGTTCAAGTTTACTTGCAACCGCACTTGTTATATCTCATCGGACAGGAAGTCCTCTTCGTAATCTTTTCCTCAGAACGGCAACATTGGTAGAAAGACAGTCAGAGTTTGAGCGGCTGCTCTCCGTTAAAACGGCACAAGTACGTCTTTCTGCACGAATTGTGTGTTTATTGCCGCTTCTTCTCATTGGCGTGCTCTCGCTCATTTCCCCTGATTTTCAAAAGGGTCTTACTACAACAACAGGAATTATTTGCACGCTTCTTGCATTAGGAATGGATGCAGGCGCATTAGTTATCATTCGAAAACTGATGAAAAAGGTGTTGTGATGATGCTTTTACATATCGTTTTTATAGGAGGTGCGGCAGGGTCTTTAATGGGCTTGGTATGGTTGTTCACAAGTGCAAAAAATCCCATTCAGAAACATGGAGTTCAAGATCATGACTTGAGATCCAAGCGTTTAGACTCTTGGTTTCAAGAAATCTTGAGCATGGCGGGTGTCTTAAAAATAGTAAGAGAAGTGACCAAACGAAAGAGAATTGCACATCAACGGAACGTTATTATTAAAGAAATGCCACGTATGCTAGACGTTCTCACGTTAGGGCTGTCGTCCGGTCTCTCATTTGATTCTTCACTTGATTTATATTGCAATCGCTGCAGCGGTGTTCTTTCGGAAAAAATGAATCAGGCACTGCTCTCTTGGCAGATGGGTGCTACGACAAGATCTACTGCGCTTGAAGAGATTGCAGCGGAATATGGCATTACCTCTCTTTTAAGTTTTGCTTCTGTGGTAACCGAGTCTCTTGCGTTTGGCACGCCTCTTTCGGATTCACTTGAACGGCAAGCCGGAACAATTCGTGATGATCAAAGGGCGGCACTTGAAGCTGAAATAGAAAAAGTGCCGGTAAAGATGCTTCTTCCTTTAGGAACGCTTATTGTTCCTGCAATGCTTATAGCAATTCTTGGACCGCTTTTAGGTCCGGCTCTTTCAGTATGGTAAATACTCATAAAAGGAGGATAAAATGTTTGATAAAACGCGTCTTAGTAGAGTTACTTCTCGTCTGCAAGCCTTTTATTACAATCAGGATGGGCAGGGTACTACTGAATATGCCATTCTTGTAGGAGTTTTGGTGGTTATTGCAATAGTTGCCATTATTGCCTTTAAAGGAAAAATCACTGAGCTATGGAATGCAATTACAGCAGGGATTAACTCACTGTGATGTTCATGAAAAAGCATTCAGTGGCAATACTTGTTATTGTATGCCTTGCTTTCACAACGTTAGGACTGTTGTTGCTGCCCAAAACAGCTACACAACCTACATCTGAATCAGAGAAATCTGAGCAAGGTGTTGCTGGACAGCCTGGTGAAAAGACTCAAAGGCCAGTAGATATTTCAAAAGATAAGCAAGTATCTGAATACCTTCATAAAAAATTGATTTCCAATCCGCAACAAACATGGGAGAGTACGAAGTCGTTTCAAGAAGTTGGAGAAGAGCTGCTGCGCTCATATGAAGAGCGGGGTGATTCAATCCCTATGTTTTCCGGATATCTCGATGTATTAGGAAACGTGTGGAGCTGTATTTTTCAAGGAAGTGGATGGGTTGATATATGTCTCATTAGTGACGAAGGATCGAGTCGAAAGGTTGCCATATGTCATGTAACGACTCAAGAGATACAAGAAATAGCCTCTCAAGAATGATAGGGGATAAAAGTGGACAATCAACCTTGGAGTATGCCGTCGTTCTCTTTGCTTTTCTCGCAATGGTTGTCACTCTTACTGCGCTGTGGCAAGCTGTGCATTCGGGGCTATTTATTGAGTCTGCAACTCATGCGGCATCTCATGCATTATCTCCTGAATTTTCAAAGACACTTAAAGATGTGCTTTTGTACTAGAGACGTCCCAAACGATACAGCAGGACAATCTTCTGTTGAAGCAGCGATTCTCCTTCCGATTCTTTTGATTCTTTTTGCGGTATTACTACAGCCTGTTTGCATTTTGTATACCAGGACCGTTATGAGTGAAGCTGCATCTGAGGCTGCTCGTTTATATGGCACATCAACTGATGTGTACCAATGTAAGAGTTATGTACAAAGACGTCTCAGGGCTATTCCAGAAATTCCTCTATTTCATGTTGGTGGGAGAGAGGATTGGAACATTGAGTTGCAAAAGGATGACCAAGAAGTTCACGTCAAGATAACAGGACACGTGCATCCTCTCCCTCCTGTTGGGTGGTTGCTTTCTTTAGCAGGTAAAAATGACGGACAAGGATATGTCGTTTCAACTCGCATTCAGGAAAAAATTCGCCCCAAGTGGCTTGGAGGTTCCTATGCAGAATGGATTCATATGTGGAGCTAGAGGCGCACTATGTGGGCGTTCAAAATCTCAGATGCCCGTTGAATCTGATGAGATGTACCGTGCGCCATTTATGAACATTTTTATACATGATTCAGGAGGGTTTACAACGGTTGCCATGGCAACAACCTTGCTTGTTGTTCTTGCACTCCTCTTCAGTTTGGTTTCCGTAGGACAGGTTCTGACGGACAGTTACGAGACACAATCAATTGCTGATGCAGGTGCTCTGGCCGGGGAAAACGTTGTTGCAAAATACACAACCGTGGCTACCGTTTTGGATGCATGTGTCCTTAGTATGGGTCTTACAGGTATTGTCGCCCTTGGTGCAGGGTTGATAACATCGTGTGTTCCTGGACTTCAAGCTGCAGGGGCAAAGTTAAGTCAAACAGGATCGTCTATTCTAAAGGCACGAAGAGATTTCTCTCAGAGCGTTGTAAAAGGACTTCAATCGTTTGAAAAGATCATGCCCGCTCTTATCGCGGCTCAATCATATGCGTGTATACGCTCAAACTCAAAGGGGTCTTTGCACTATACGGGCGCTGCTCTTTCGTTTCCCCTACAGTCAAAATCTGAGTTTGGTTCGCTTGATAGCGATATCAATGATGAGGAACTTACCAAAAAGAGTAAGGAAATCCAAGACAAGACGGAGCAAAAAGAAAAAGCTCAGAAGAAGGCAAATGAAGCAAAAGAGAGGGCATGGAGAGCAGATTGCGGTAATTCCCCTTCGTTTTGTATGTACGAGAGGACGCATGCTCTCGCCATGCTCGACGGGGAAAGCAATCCTTTCTATAGCTCTGTTGAGACATGGTCATTTGGCGTCCCTCTTATGCGCGCTCGGGCATATTACAAGGTGCGGGAAGTACAGGAGGTTATTGGGGGAACTACCGGAGAAGAAAGAAACGATTCAGCCTGTCGAAAAGTTTTTTACCAATATGCATATGAAAAAATTTGCAGCGGGTCTTACCGAGAAAATGAGGATGGTACGGTCCAATGTTCATTTCCCGAACTGCCTCGTAACGTGCAAGAAATGAAACAAACGTCTTTATATACCGATGCGCTGTGGCCTTGCTCAGTTGAAGATGGAAAAACCGTTCTTCATACGGACGTAAATTGCCCTGGAAGACATGGGGAAATTACTCAATATGCTTCGCTTTCTGATTTAGATGCAGGCACTGTGGAAAAGTGCCCGTACTGCAAGCTTGGCATTGAAGATATGGGTAAGGTGGCCTCAGCATCCACTTCAATCGAAAATGGTTTTGAGCATTATTGGAAAATCGTCTGCCACGAGGCAAAAATCTATCAAGAGGCATTAGAAGAGGTTGCTAAAATTGATAAGGAAGTAAAGAAACTTGCCGGCCAGTCAAAAGATCTCTTTGCAAAAATTTTGAAAGAGCTTTCAGCAATACGTCCGAAACTTTGTCCACCCGGAGCATGGGGCTGTGTAGCTGTCGCAACAAGGGGAGAAACGGAACTTCCGGCGAGCTCTATTTCTGCGGTTTTTGCTGCACATTCACGTTTGCCACAGGGTTCGGCTATATCAGGAGCGGTACTTGCACCCGATGAGGATACAAAAGAAAACAATGTGTTAGCGGATTTTTTCGATTCTCTTTCCAAAAAAGCAGGATTTATCGGTAAAGGGGCAGATGACATCTTCGGGCTTTGGGGAAATTTGTTGGTTTCTTATGGATCGGCATACAAGGAGATTAGCTCTCAGGCAACAGGGTTTCTCGATAAGCTTGACGGTATTTTTTCGGGTGTTGGTACATGGCTCAAAGGAAAATTGAAAACGCTGATAGAGGGAGCGGGGCTTCAACCAGTTGATATGAGATTGAAGCGACCAGTACTTACCAACAGCGAGAATATTCTTTCTCGAGCTGGATTTTCAAAAGAAGCAACCATACGTAAGGCAATTCTTGATCTTCCAGAGCAAGGGAGTTTTATGGAATACGCAAAAGTAATAGGAGGAGTTGTAATAAAAGATCTTCCTTCTGAAATCACATTAGCCGAAATTCCCATTCCTATTGTAGGAGGAAGCATTCCTATCAAAGTCAATATCAAGAAGCTGTTGAAATTAACATGAAGATTCTGAATAACAAAGACGGACAAATGACCGTTGAGCTTGCCGTCCTTATTCCCCTGGTTGTGGTGGTAGCGTTGATTGCGATTAACCTTATGGAATTTATCGATGCTTGTGCAGCATTTGATGTTCTGAGCTCGGATACGGTCGTCTCTCAAGCTGTTTCTCCAAGCCAGGGTGTAGATACGGGAGCTTTATGTGCTCAATTGGAAGGGGATATAGCCTCAGGATTGCAAAGGGAGAGTTCCTGTTCCGTTTCTGTTCGTTGCGAAGACCAAGGTCTTGCCGAGGGATCGCTTACTAATTGCCTTCTACCTCACTATGTGAAATATGTCTATACATTGAAGTTTAAGCCTTGGCCCAGAAATCTTAATCTTCCAATTGTCTCGTATAGCGCTCCGCTTGAGTTGTCACATGAGAAGTCGATAGTTGTCGATATGTTTAAGTCTGGAGTTGTGATTTAGATGATAAAAGTAACCTTACAATCCGAGGCTTCAAGTTCGCGTTTTACATTTCGATTATTGCAGACACATCGGGAGAGATTGATTGGTCTGCTTGGTTTTTACTGTAGTAGCGAAGCAGTGGCGTTTATGCGATGCCGCTCCATTCATACCTTTGGGATGAGACAGAATATCGATGTTGCTTTTATGTCTCAATATGGTGAGGTGCTTGCTTCGTTTAGAAATGTCTTGCCAGGAAAAGTTCTTTCATGCCCACAAGCCTACAGCACTTTTGAGAGATATTCGGATGCAGGTGCATGGTTTAACGTTGGAGAGCATTACTTTATTTCAGATATGTGCGTTTCCGCGGCTCAAAGGAGAAATTCTAAAAGAAAAGGAGAAGAGCATGAGCTATCAGGTCAAAATATGTCCAAGATGCGGAGAAGGACTTTTCCAAGATATGGGAGTCTGCTACGACTGTCTGTTCGATTTCTGCAAAAAGAAGCCTTCGAGGAGTAACCTCATATCTAAGGTGCCCTTTGTTGATACGGACAATCGGAGCCAATCGAATCAAGAAGATTTTTACACTCAAGCTGAAGCAGATGAGATAGGTAAGCAGTGGGATGAAGGCTTACCTCCAGCGATAATTGAAGAGATGGTTCCTTAAAAATAGAGACGTGAGGCAGTGATACGTACTGCGTTTACCGCGCCAAGATTCGGAAAACCTTTTTTTATTGTCTTAGTTGGGTGGTATCCTGTAAACGTCAGTAAATCGTGGGTATAGCCAATTCAAGGAGTTACTATGTCATGCATGCTATCCTCGAAGGCGTATAAGAAACTGTGTTTAACCTTTACGTTTATAGCGGCCTGTATCTGTCTTACTGTCCTTACTTCGATTCATACTGCCTATGCTAAGTCCTTGAATGTAACAGATGTCACCATTTCGGCGACGGTTAATTCGGATGGAACGATAGATGTAACAGAAACCCGTACATTCGACTTTTCGGGGAGGTACAACGGGGTCTACTGGAAGATTCCGCAAGGATTCAATAAGGCCAACGGTCAGAATGTCGACGTTGCTTTTACGGGCGTGACTGTAGCGGATAAAGCCGGTACGAGGACATTGTCTGATGAGGGCTTTGGACCTGAGTACTATGAGGTAAGCGACTTGAGTTCCGCAAAACAGCTGAAAATTTATTCAGCGCATAGCAACGAAACCGCCGATATTACCATCTCTTATACACTTACCAATGTGGCAACCAAATGGGACGACACCTCAGAGCTTTATTGGAAGTTTGTTTCTGATGGCTGGGAAACCGGCTCCAACAATGTGGTGTGTACAATCAATCTTCCTGTTCCGGCCGGACAAAATCCAACCACCGGAGACGGTACAGTGAGAGCATGGGCACACGGTCCTCTTGACGGAAGTGTTGCTATTTCTGGTGGAACGGTCACTTGCAGGTTCCCGGGAATCGGTGAATCGGATTTTGCGGAGACTCGTATCGTATTTCCTGCTGAGTGGTTGTCAGAGGCACGCGGCGTATCCGGCTCTAAGCTGAATTCTATCCTTTCTGAGGAACAAGGTTTCGCAGATAAGGCCAACAGACAGCGGGCTTTTGCTCGTGTCATCGTCTATGGGTTCTATGCGCTTGCCGTGATACTTGCGGTGGGAGGCTTCACTCTCATGGTTCGTATGCGCAAAAAGTACCGTGAGGTGATGGCTCCTGAATTTACCGATGAGTATTTCAGGGATGTTCCCTCCGGAGATCACCCTGCGGTTATTGGCATGCTGTATAGGGGAGAAGAGGTTGATTCGTCCGCGCTTACCGCAACGCTTATGCACTTGAGCGATGAAAAATCAATTCGTCTGGATAAGGTAAAAGTGAAAAAATCTTTTGGTCGAGAGAAGGATGATTTTTGCCTCACTAAGCTTAAAGATGCACCGGTTAGTACAGGGAAAAACGTTACGGGAAGTATGGCAACACAGGCACAAAAAATTGATAATGCCGCCCTTAACCTCTTCTTCAAAACAATAGCCTCAAAGGCAGGAAATTCTGATGAAAGCCTTATGATGGACGATGTTAAAAAGGTAGCGAAAGAGCATGCTGAGGCATTTTCGGATGCGTACGATAGATGGGAAGATGCTGTAAAGGCTGCTTATGAGGCTCGTTTTGGTAAAGATCCCGTTCCTTTTCACGGAACGAGCACAATGATAATTGTTGCCGCCATTGAATTTTGCTTTGTTATTTTTGGTGTTGTTGCGGGATTCAGCATTGGTATTGGTTTTCTTAACACACTCATTGGCGTTGTGCCCGCTGCTATTGTGGGCATTGCTGCCGGCCTTACCATTACAGGGTTTGACAGAATGAATCGTGATGGTATTGAAACGCTTGCCAAAACAAAGGCACTAAGAAATTGGCTTTTGAATTTTACACACCTTAAGGAAGCGATACCGCAGGATGTTATTCTGTGGAACAAACTTTTGGTAATGGCTGTTGCACTAGGTGTTTCCGAGAAAGTTATTGAGCAGCTCAAGGTGTCGTGTCCTGAAATTTTGGAAGATCCTCGCATTATGCCAGTGTATGGATGGTATTACTACGGGGATTCTTTTGGTCATGGTAATGCTATTTCTGCTGTTGGCAGTACCGTTGCTTCTTCCCATACCGTATCTACGGCCTCACTTGCAAGCTCAAGTAATAGTTCCGGCGGCGGCTTTGGCGGCGGAGCCTCTTTTGGCGGAGGCGGCGGCTTTGGCGGAGGCGGCGGCGGAGGCGGCTTCTAAGAGTTCTTGACGCTGAGTTGCTGTAAGCCATTTCAACAACGACAGAAAGATTTCTTGTACCCCTTGTTACGGTAAAAAGACAAGGGGTATTTCCTTGATGGATGTACCCTAACGGACATGATGATATATATCCCAATTTGGGTTATTTAGGGTAATAGCTTTAACGTGCACTTTATGTATGAGATTTCTAACAGACTTGTAGGACGATCACTCCGCAAACTTCGTTGTGATGCGGGGTTGACTCAGGTTGCCGTTGCGCAGAGGCTTAAAACTCCACAGTCATTTGTATCAAAGGTTGAGAGCGGTGAACGCGGTTTGAAACTTGGTGAAGTTTACTCATATGCGGAAGCTCTTGGCATAGATGTGTTTAAGCTTGTAGAAGCCGTTCGTGGACAGGCTAACCATTAGGTAGATGAGAAGTTTACATGAAGGCTGATTTTTGAGAAGAAGCGTCGAGAAAGTACTCTTATCGAGAAAACGCCCTTATAGCAAAACAACCTGCACATCAGAGGATATGCAGGTTGAAAATTTCTGGTGGCGGGGAAGGGAATCGAACCCCTGACACGGGGATTTTCAGTCCCCTGCTCTACCAACTGAGCTACCCAGCCATGAGTGCTTTGAAAGCTTATTTACTATAGCAGACTCACAATGGTCGTCAACGATAAAATTACTTTATCCAAAAGTTAAGACCCTTTGCGATATCAAATTCAATGGTCTTGCCTTTGCTTGCAAAATACGTAGTCGCAGTATTTTGCGCTTTTGCAAGGGTATCTGTAGCGTCGTCTTGCAATTCAAACCAAAGCGTTTGTCTCCCGCACGCGTCTCGAAGGTGGACTTCAGCGGCAATTCCTTGACGAGTAAGCAGGGCGTTTAGATTCATTACATCAAAGAAGTTTGCTACCTGTGTCATTATCTCTCCTGTCAATTTCTCTATAACTCTAAACCGTAAACTGCCGTGTTACTTCCGCTATTGTCACTACTGTCAAAACTGTTGCGTTATTGCCGCTACTGCTGCACGTATTGGGCAAGAAGCATTGGCGAGAAGAATTGTATAACTCTTTGCGTTTGTCAGTATATAAGTTCCTTGCTCTTCTTGACTCATACCCCTTAAGCGGAAATTGTTGCAAAATGTCGGCATATAGGCGTGAAGTCTAATACAATAAAAAAGTTATGGAATGAAATTGGTTACCATGAGTACTACTGGCCTCGGGAGGAAATATGGACTTCACGAGAAAACAGTTCCTTGCATTAACAGCCGCGGGTGCTACGTCCGTAGGCGCTCTTTGCGCGTGCTCTCCTCAACAGAAGAAGGAGGGCGATTCCTCAACAAACGTCCCTGCCTCAGTTGACCTTGAGGAATTCAAATCATTAACGCTTGATATGGGCGCATGGAGTTACGATAAAGATAATGACGTATATTATCAGCTCGGCCTTCAATATTGCATGAAGCCGGCATCCAAGACGTATAACTCTCTGTCCATTTACGTGCCGGGAAAGTATTTTACGGGCGAGAAGAACAACAAGACGTATACCTGCAAGATAAACACAAAGGCAGTCGTCGGAAGCTTTACGCCATCTACGGCTCCCATCGCCATGCCCATCAATACCGGAACGTTGAGCCCGCAGGCATGTCCAACCGAGTACAGCTATGAGGGACTCTCAACATATCTTGAGACCGGCTGTATATATGTATATGCGGGCTTCCGAGGGAGAAGTGCCGGATATGATTCCGCAAGCGGCTCCGATGATCTGTATGCGGGAGGTTCTCCTTGGCCTGCAGTTGATTTTAAGGCTGCCATCAGGTATTTGCGTTACAACGCCGCTTCTCTCCCGTGTGACGCAGCTAAAGTTTTTGCATATGGGTTCAGCTCCGGTGGAGGTCTCAGTGCCGTTTTGGGTACGAGCGGAGACAGTCCTTTGTATTCACCGTATTTAGACGCCATCGGCGCAGCAACGCATGATACGCAAGGAACAAGTCTGTCCGATGCCATTTACGGAAGTGCTTCTTGGTGTCCTTCTACTTCATTTGACGTTGCCGATGCAGCGTATGAATGGTCTGCAGGTCAGTATGCTGACGGCGATACGCGTGCCTCAGAAACATGGACTCATGCTCTCTCGTTAGATCTCGCAACCGCCTACGGAACGTGGGTTAATTCCATGGACCTCCTTGATTCCGACGGCAACAAGCTTGAGCTCGATCAAACAAACAGCGGTATTTACACTATGGGCTCCTACATGGAAACCATTCAAGCTGAGCTGGAAACTTCGGCAAACAATTTTGCACGTGAGACTTCATTTCCCTATACCGCAACACCGCAGCGCTTTGAAGACCCGCTTTTCCCCGGAGATCCAAACCTTGCAAAATCCCGAGGCGTAGAAGCTCCCCCGGCCGTGCTTCAAACCGACGCCACAAAAAGTGCGGACACGCAGAGTCAACAGGGACAATCGCAAGACCAAGGACAATCGCAGGATCAGAGTCAGTCTCAGGCGCAACACAACGAATCGTCTTCCTCAAGCTCTACCGGTGCTTCCGCTACCGGCGTTACACAGGTACAATCAACCATTTTTGACTCAATCGACCACTACTTTGAATCCTTTAACGAGAAGACTGCGTGGTTAACGTACAATTTGCATCGCCAAACAGTGAGCATTGCAAATCTCAAGGACTTCTCGGCAGCCATGCGTCCGGCATCGCTTGGTGTGGGAGCGTTTGACGCTGTGGATAGAAATACCCGTGCGAATCAGTTATTTGGAGTTGGCGAGAAGAGCACGCTGCATTTTGACAAGATTATGGGTGATTTGGTATCGAAAAATGTCGATACGTATGGCACGTTGACAGGCTGGAACAAAGAGTATGCGGAAGCGTGGAAAGATGATCTTACGCTTACGGATACACTTGAAAGCGATATTCCTACGCGAGTTTCCCTTTTCAATCCGCTTTATTTTATCAGTGGTACATCGCAAGGTTTTGCAACGGCACAGGTAGCCCCGTATTGGCGCATCAATGAAGGCGTTCAAAACTCGGAGACGTCTATCTGCACTTCATTGAATATGAAGCTCGCGCTGACGCATTACAAAGACGTAAAGAATGTCGCATTTACGTTGGTTTGGGACAAGGGTCATGTGCTTGCAGAACGTACCGGCAATGTTGCGGCTAATTTGGTGAACTGGATTGTCGCGTGTGCCACTGTCTAACACGGTAGGGTAAGACTTTGGTAAGGCTTTGGTAAGAGCCTCGGCAAAGGATCAAGACAAGCTTACTTTGTCGGAGCCACAAGGCAAACCACGAACAATCCATTTACCATAAAACAGCAGGTAGACCAATTAGTTAAAAGATTTTTTGATATACTTGAGCGTAATTCGAAGGGAGTTGCGCTATGTATGCTGTCGGCAACTATGTCGTGCATCCGGGCCAAGGTGTCTGTCAGATTTCAGCAGTTATACAAGGGAGTGATGGTTACTATACCTTAGTGCCTATCAGTCATAAACATCCTATTCAAATAACATTTCCTCTCGTCCAAGAAACACGTTTGCGCAGTGTGTTGTCATCAAAAGAGGCGGAAGCACTTATCGATAAGTACCCTGCCATTTCGCTTAATACGTTTCATGTACACAACAACTCGCTCGAAGAAGCTCATTTTAAGCAGGCCATTCGCGAAGGTTCGTGTGAAGATACTATGAGCATCGCAAAGACGTTTCGAGCACGTATTACCCATGCGCGCGGACAAAATAAGCGTCCGCCCGTTTCGCATGAGCGTATCTTCAAGATGGCCAGTCTGCGGTCACTTTATGAACTTGCCGTAGCGCTTCATACTTCAACAGACGATATCCAGTCAAAGTTTTCATCGCGTTTTGGTATTTTGCTTGGTGAAGTATAGTTGAGAGATACTGGATACAATGCAACATAAGGAAATGACAAATGTATGGGTTCAAGGGGGATGCGTGAGCACTGCACAAAAAGATATGAAGGATCGAGCCATTGTAACGGTGCTCGGTAAAGACGCTCCAGGTATTGTTGCTGCGGTGGCGTCTGCATTGGCAGATAGACAGGCAAATATTTTAGATATTACTCAGACAATCCTTTCGGGCATTTTTACGATGACCATGTTTGTGGAGCTTATGGATAGCACGGACTTCTCGGCAGTTAAGACAGACTTAGAAGCTCTCGCTCAAAAGCTGGGCGTGCAGGTAAATATGCAGAGAGAAGACGTATTTACCTATATGTATCGTATCTAAATTGTCTCGGGGAGGACTTTTGAGTAGCGCGCTGCCAGATAATGAACTGCCGCTTTCGGAGCTTGTGGCAAAAAAGCAAACATGGATGAAGAGTCGCCGTCCGTCAAATCTGCAGGTGAATATTGTTTTTTCAGATATGGATGACACTCTTCTCTCAAACGATAAATCTATAAGCGACAAGAACCTTGAAGTTCTTGACTACCTTGCGAAACAGGGAATCCCTTTTGTACCCACAAGCGGACGGGCGTTGTCGCTTTTACCTCATGAAGTGCTCGCCCATCCCGCATCCCGCTATGCCATTACCGCCGATGGCGCTACGGTAAATGATCTCAGAACCGAAGAAGTTTTGTATAAATCGCATGTTAAAAAAGAGGATGCGCTGGCGCTTTTTGAGCTTATGAAAGATTTACCGGTAACCTTTGATGTATTTAGTGACGGGAGAGCCTATACCGACAATGCTCGGCGAGAACAGATGAAGCTCTTCCGTCTGCCCGGGCACCATAAGGAGTTCATGCTTCAATCGCGTATACCGTATGAGGGCTCACCAAGGGATTTTATTGCCGCGCTTGACGATATTGAACGCTTGGGCTCGTATTGGAGTGAGGATATGGATGCCCAGGTGCGCCCACGCGTAGAGGCGGCTCTCGCTGAGGTGGGAGCGTTTAGCGTAACGTCTTCAATGGGAGTTGGGGCCGAGATCTTAGCCAAGGGAACGTCAAAGGGCACGGCACTTCTGTGGCTTTGCAAGCATTTGGGACTTTCCGTTGCCACCGCCGCGGCTTTTGGCGATGCCGACAATGACAAAGAGATGCTTGCAACGGCAGGTATCGGAGTTGCCATGGGTAACGGTAACGAGAATGTCCTGCGTGCGGCACGGTTTGTGACTTATTCCAATGAAGAGTCGGGTGAAGGACGTTTCCTGGAATGGGCTTTGCTCTAGTGCGAGAAGGCATGCGCCCGTTCACGATTTACACAAAGCTGAAAATTGTTGTTTCCCTACAGAGCAATAACAGCTAATATAGTTTGTTGCGTCTTTCTTAGGATAGTTCTGTCGAAAGATGCATATGGCTCCTGGCGTGCCAAACCAGGAGGTGCGAGGCGGTCCCCGCACGTAAACCCCCAGGATTTAAGGAGATGCTATGGCAGAAAAAAAGTATGTTCCTCGTCTGAAAGAGGAGTACTACCAGACCGTTCGCGATGCCCTGCAAAAGCAGTTTGGCTATGCCAACGTCAATCAGATTCCAAAGTTTGAGAAGATCGTCGTGAATATGGGCGTTGGTGAAGCGGCAACCGATGCAAAGGCAATTGACGGTGCAGTTTCAGATCTTCGTACCATTACCGGTCAGCAGCCGCTTGTCACTCATGCACGCAAGTCAATCGCTACCTTTAAGCTTCGTCAGGGTATGCCCATTGGTGCAAAAGTTACCCTTCGCGGCGATCGTATGTGGGAGTTCTTGGATCGCCTGATTTCAGTGGCAATCCCTCGTATCCGCGACTTCCGTGGTATTTCTGCTAAGAGCTTTGACGGCCGTGGCAATTTCTCCATGGGCGTAACCGAACAGCTTATCTTCCCCGAGATCGATTTTGACAAGATCGATCATACGCGCGGTATGGATATCACCATTGTTACGACTGCTACGACAGACGAGGAAGGCAAGGCGCTGCTTCAGGCTTTCCATTTCCCGTTCAAGCAGGACTAAGTACGACTATTGGAATCTTCTAGGCATCCGCCTAGTTGCATTTGAAGGAGGATTTGTGGCTAAAACTTCGATGATCGTCAAGGCGTCACGCGAGCCGAAGTACTCTACTCGTGCGCAGAACCGTTGCCAGCGTTGTGGGCGTCCCCACTCCGTATATCGCAAGTTCGGTCTGTGCCGTGTATGCTTCCGTGAGCTGGCGAACAAAGGCGAGCTTCCGGGTGTCCGCAAGGCAAGCTGGTAGGATAAGGAGCTCTGGCGTCAAGGCGTCTGCGCTAAGGGCGCAAACGAACCAGACACGCAGTTTCATCATTAACAAAGGAGAAGGATCACATGAAAATTTCCGATCCCATTTCGGACATG
>ERZ773069.38-NODE-38-length-94309-cov-16.077365_pt1 | contig 94309 bp, 77 predicted proteins | sample MGYA00580619_ERZ773069 | MGnify/ENA primary metagenome ERZ773069 (study PRJEB29015, sample SAMEA2738007) | human oral metagenome | biome: human oral; feature: human-associated habitat; material: dental | place: China | collected 2108 ...
TACACAAAACATCCCGAAAAAGTTATGAAAAATAATTTTGCCGGTTAAACTTGGGTTACAAACTTACAAATAAAAATTCACATTCCGCACATCGTCTGTTTATTTAGACGGTGGGAACAGGCGCATTCTTACGAAGACATCATAGCTGCTGAAGGAGTTAAAGAGGGGTAAACCAACTGTTTAAGACTAAAGAAATGACAGAATAAAAGTATAAAAACTTAGCCTCAAAGCGCAATCTTCAACGCCCGAAGCCAATACCTTTAGTACCCAGTCCGTACACTTCCCTACCCATGAAACCGTATCTATAGCAGCCCATCCATACACCTGTCAACCCATGAAACCATCTACTTACCCACTTACCCAACCACCTAATCCCCTACTTAACAAAATCTTTACACTTTTTATCCACGCCAAATCGAAAAACAACAGATTTCCTCTTATTTCTGACTTTGTAACTATCAGAAATACAAAAGGTTACAAACACCCTTGTAAAAGATGCCCTTTTGCCGTGCAAAAGGGCATCTTTTACACCTCAAAAGGGCACCTTTTACCACGTAACTAATCACTGAAAATGAAGAAATATAGATGTTGAAGTGAACTGACTGATAATGAGGAGGAAATGCTCTGATTTGCATAACGCTGCATTGTTTGTAAAAGGCTGGAAAGTGCAGATTTAGGCAGAAGTTCAGTTACCAGAGTGTTACCTTGTTTTGATGTAGGTAACGATGGTGCAGTATTCGGTAACTGAATTATTTCCACTCGTGTGGTTGTTGCTTTGGTCGGCAGTTTTCTGCGTAAGTGAGGAACGCTTTAATTCGGGTAACTTTACCCACAAATATTAAAGCGTATGAAAACAGAAAAGATGAAGGTGTTGCTCTACCTTAAAAAGAGCAGTTTGGACAAGTCGGGCAAGGCTCCGATTATGGGACGAATAACCATTGGGCGTTCTATTGCCCAATTTAGTTGTAAGCTGTCTTGTAATCCCAATTTGTGGAATCCTCGTGAGAGCAGAGTGGACGGAAAGAGTCGTGAGGCGGTGGAGATAAACGGCAGGTTGGAAAGCTTGCTGTTGTCTGTTCAGTCGGCTTATCAATCCTTGTTTTCCAAAGACGGTTCGTTTGACGCAACCGATGTAAAAGAGCTGTTCCAAGGGAGCGTGCAGACTCGCTGTATGCTCATAGAAAGGCTGGATATGCTCATCAAGGAGAAAGAAAGCCATATCGGTGTGGACATCAAGAAAGAGTCCCTGTCAAGTTATCATTCTACGAGAAACCGCTTGCAGGAGTTCATTCAGAAGAGATACAGGGCTTCGGATTTGGCTTTCTCACAATTGACAGAGAACTTTATCTATGAGTTCCGCCAATACTACTTGGGGGTATGTGGCTTCCAAGAAAGTTCCTTTTTCGCAGTGGCATCACATTTGAAAACGGTTTGCAGGTTGGCTTATCGCGAAGGAATAGCCGATACGCTACTATTTGATAAAGCCCATATAGAAAGAGGAGATAAGAAAGCCCCGAAGGCACTCGATAGGAAAGCCTTGGAGAAGTTAAAGGCTCTCCGCTTTGATGATTTGGAGGAGGAATTGGCAACGGCAAGGGATATTTTCCTTTTTGCCTGTTATACAGGTGCTGCCTATTGTGATTTGATGGAACTAAACAAATCTCATCTTGTCCGTGATGACGAGGGAAGTTTGTGGATGAAGTTCAACCGCCACAAGACAGGCGTACTACGCCGTATCAAATTGCTGCCCGAAGCCATTAGTCTGATAGAGAAGTTTCACAACGATGAAAGGGAAACGCTGCTCCCACATGTCAAGTACAAGAACTATCAGACTTGTCTGAAAGCCCTACGGCTTCGCGCAAGTATCCCGTTTCCCTTTACCACGCATACAGCAAGGCACACCTTTGCCACCCTTATCACCTTGGAACAGGGCGTACCGATTGAAACGGTGAGCAAGATGCTCGGACATACGAGTGTAAGTATGACCGAGCGCTACGCAAAGGTAACACCCCCAAAGCTCTTTGAGGAATTTGACTGTTTCCTTTCTTTCACCGAAGATATGCAGTTGGTGATTTGACCAATTGCTTTCATTCAACATCATTTTCAATAAAAGATATACATACAAAACCATCAAGACAATGAGAAGTACATTCAAGATACTGTTCTATATCAACAGACAGAAGACAAAGTCAGACGGAAGGACTACCATTCTCTGCCGTATTACCATAGATGGGAAGAGTTCCGCCATAACCACAGGAGAGGAATGCCTGCCGGCAGAGTGGAACCCCAAACAAGGACAGACTACCGACAAAAGAAAAAACAAAAAGTTAACAGAGTTCAGAGAGCTTGTAGAAAAGACTTATCGGGATTTATTGACGAGGGACGGAGTGGTCAGCGTGGAACTTATCAAGAACCACTTGCAAGGTATTGCCACAAATCCGACAACGCTGCTTGCCATGAGCAAGGCGGAACTGCAATCCGTCAAAGAGTGCTTGGGGAAGTCAAAGACGGATGGAACTTATCAGAACCTGTATTACTCTGACAAGATGCTCACTGAGTTTGTCAAGGACAGAGGAAACGAGGATATACCCATTACTGTCATTACGGAAGATTTGTTTGAAGAGTACCGCTTTTTTCTTAAAAAGCAAGGATTGGCAGCTGCAACCATCAACCGCAATCTTTGCTGGCTAAGCCGGTTGATGTTCCGTGCGGTCAGCCAGAGGATTATCAGGTACAACCCCTTTGAGAACGCCAAGTATGAGAAGGAGGAAAAGAAGATACGCTTCCTGCAAAAGAGTGATGTGGCCAAGCTTATGGCTTTGAAAGTAAACGACAAGGAGGCAGAACAGGCAAGGCTGATGTTCATCTTCGCTTGCTTTACAGGCTTGGCTGTTGCCGACATGGAACACCTGCAATATGGACATATCCAAACGGCAGCGGACGGACAGAAATATATTAGAAAGGAACGGCAGAAGACAAAGGTCGAGTTTGTCGTACCCTTACATCCGATAGCGGAAGCCATCATCAAACATTGCAAGGCTGAACAGGAGAGAAACGGAGGTGAGCAATCGGTGAAAGAAAAAGATGAAACTGAAACAAGGACAGATAACCTTGTCTTTCCCTGTGATTGCAGCCAAAGTGTGATGGCAGCCAAGCTAAGCATCGTAGGAAGAGCTTGCGGCATCAGAGAGCGGCTGTCCTACCACATGGCAAGGCATACGTTCGGCACGATGAGTTTGAGTGCCGGCATTCCCATAGAGAGCATTGCCAAGATGATGGGACACGCATCTATCGCCAGCACACAAATCTATGCACAAGTAACCGATAATAAGATTTCGGAGGATATGGACAGACTGATTAGGAAATATCAAAAGGAGAAAGCAAAGGAGGAAGCGATATGAACGTCAATCACCATCAAGCAAAAAGAGACCGCAGTTATTTCGAATGGGGCGATAAGATGCAAATTGTCCGCAAAGGAAATGGCGATATAGCCATGACGGAGAGCGAACTCGTAGATTTCTTCGGTGTAACGTGGAAGAAGCTCAATTATCGCCTGCAACTGCTTCTGAAAACATCTCATCTGCACCCTGACGAAAGGGATACTGGTGAGGAAGAAGTTTTTGTGAACGGACGACCAAAAGGCTATGCACGAGAGTGTAAAAAGAAAGAGGTTATCCCAAAAACCGGACAACCTCTTTTATGAATTTTCATTTGTGGTGCCACCATGAATCGTAATCTCTTCCCAAGTAGCTCAATATCATTACTTTTCAGAATCACCCTAACAGTATTCTCCTCTTATTGCTCTACCGTCAGACTTCTGCGTTTTGCACATCGTGGAAGTAGATGATTTCTTGATACAAATTAAAAAAATTATTTTGAACTATTGCCATCATTGTTTTTCAATTTTTTGATTTCCCTATCAAAATCGCTTTCAAGCAAATCCATTTCGCGTTTGCGATAGATGGCAAACTCCTTTTCTGCTTTTTCAATCGCCTGTTTATGCGAAATGTTTCCCTTGCCAATCAAAACCTTCCGTTTATGAGCAATAATCTGGTTATCCAATGCTTCTATCCAATCTTTCATTGTCATGGGATTCATTTCCAATGCTTGGAACTCTGCAAAATCCAAGAACCCGGAAACAAGCAGATTCAAACGTTGGAGTTCAATCTCAGACAGGTAGTTTTTAGCGATTTTCACATCGTCCTTAGTTACATAGTAACCTTTGAAGTTTGTCATGCCGACAAACGGCTTTTCATTGTCCACCCGATTGTAGATAACTTCCGCGGCCGTATTCTCATGAACTGCATAGTGCAACTTGTTTTGCACGGTAGCAAAGAACATCTTTGTCATCTCGTCACGAGGATCATAGTCTGTGGCTGTGGCGTAAATATCTGTAATTTGTTGGTAGAAGTTGCGCTCACTGCTACGAATATCCCTAATACGTTGCAATAATTCACGGAAGTAGCGGTTGCCTCCTTGTTTCAACCGCTCATCGTCCATAGTGAATCCTTTTTGAATGTATTCGTGAAGCAGCTGTGTTGCCCAACGGCGGAAACGAGTAGCCACTTGCGATTGAATACGATAGCCAAGGGCAATTATCATATCAAGATTATAGTGGTCAATGTTACGTTTTACCTGACGATTTCCCTCTTGTCGAACTAACAAGAATTTCTTGTTAGTTGCTTCTATGGCAAGTTCTCCGTCCTTATATATATTGTCCACATGTTGGCTAATGTTTTGTTGTGTAGTGCAATAAATTTCCGCCAACTGATTCTGTGTAAGCCACAGATCTTTATCAGCAAAACGTACCGATACACGAGTTATTTCGTTATCGTCCTGATAGAGTATTATCTTATTCTCATCGATCATAATTAATGATTATCTTTTTTCTTTGAATTTGATCGGTAAAGGCTATCGGTGATTACTCCTCTAAATATATCTTCATTAAGAAATTCCAAGACGCGATTCAAATCTGCAACATTATTAGTTAGTAATACTAATTCATTGTTTTCGTTGATTTGTGCGTTTACTCCATATTTCCTTAAAAGACTAGTTCTTGTTCGAGATGCCTTTCTCATAAAAGTTGCAATATTATCTGTATTGGATAATAATTTTATAAGTCGACGAGTCTTTATATTCGCAATATGTTTTATGTTTTCTGTACTTACATTGATGCCTTCTATCTCTCCAAAGGATTCAATTTCAGTATTTGTGGCTTCGGTGATGAAATCTATTAATGAGAATATCTGATTTGCAATTGTATAATTCTGGAAATACAACTTCCCATCCTCGTATATAGCATGAACTTTATCCTCAACAATAAAAGCTGTGTTATTCATTTTAGTAAATACGTTCCCATGCTCAAACTGTAAGACCATTTTACGTTGTAACATATTCTTCTTGTTAAAAACCTGAAAATAAATTTTCCCGTCATCGTAATAAAATATACTTTTAGGTATGTCCTCATTTATATTATATTCGGACATGTCAGCTTGATTATCTGGTATATGAATAAAATCTTCTGGTAAGTTATAATTGACATACGTAATATTTTCCCCATTTCGGCTTACGATATTACCATCAAATACATCCTCTTCTATACCTTCAGGTTTTAATATAGCACCTCCGTTTATAAAGAGATTTCTAACATCGGTTACAATCTCTTCTTTTAGAGATATATACTTTACAGTATTGTCGTGCATCAATGCGTAAAATTGGCTCATAATTATTTGTCATTAATGATTAGACCCATATAATCTGTCAACTCAACAAACGTTTTGATTTCATTCTTATTTCTAATACATTTTTTGGAAATAAGAATATATGTGTTTTCTTCCGTTTTTACCTCATAATAACGATATCCCCATATTGAACACAGTAAATTATAGTTATTGTTATTATAACTTGCAATTGCAATAAAACAACATTGAAGTATTATACACACAAATAATACCATAAAATCAAGTCTGTCAGCAAATATAGTCAGCCAAGGAATTATTGATGATATTACCTGCTCAGCACTGTTTTGAGACAGATTTGAATAAAACTGTGCCTTAATCGTTTTTCCTTTCCCACATTTACAAGATTTTTTGCGAAGGAATGTCTTAATGCCAATAAGGCATATTAGCATAAATGCAAAACTTATATTTATGCTCCACCATTCAAAACTATTAGGGATTATGTTATTTTCTAGCAGCTTATTCCAATATTGAAAATAATTCTTACTATCCTTTATGATGCCAATTAATCCAAGTGACAAGAATACTGGTGCCGTTACCGTAGCTGTAAACAAAAATTTAGGAACAAAACTTACCATGTTGTATTGCCAGTTATTTAAAAGATGAAAATAATTTGTTTATCTCCTCTTCTGTTTCAAATATGGGTGTTGCTCCATACTCACCATTGAGGTAACTATTTTGGAGCATCTTATCAAAACGCACATTATACGAACCATCCATCCTTCCAAATGAACTAATTCCTTTATTATCTTTTTTCATCAACCATATTTCATCCCTTCTGAATATTTTTTGACTCATTAAAGAACTCTCATGAGTGGTAAAAATGAGTTGACTGAACACATCTTTTGAATACTTATAAAACAATATAATTATTTGCTGAATAAGTGAAGGATGTAAACTACGTTCCATTTCATCAACAACAAAAACTTTTCCACCTTGAATCAAATCCAAGATAAGTGGAATATAATCAAATAAACGTTTTGTACCATCACTCTCATCGCCAAGAGAGAAGAATTCTACATCTGTATCATCGATTTTTTTATGAACGGTCATTAATTTTTTGGCTTTAATTTCGCCATTAATCAAGTTGATTAAATACAAATTATCATCAAAATGTAATGATCCAAAAGCCTCGTCGGTATTGGATTTTGACAAATCTGTTTTTATTGCACGTTGTAAATCCTGAGAAATTCCAAGTTTTTCAAATTGCACTTCAATTAATTTTACGCTATCAACTCCTGTATTGAAGTACCTTAAAAGTGCCCCGAAACCGCGTTTGAGGTCGTCATCATCCGCCGCTTTAAGTAGCACACCCTGCTTGTACGGTGTATCAGGAAATATAATTTTTAGAGAGTTTACAAACCAGTTAACAACAATATCCAAATCTTCAATATTTGATACATTCTCATGAATGTTACGACTCATAACCTCATGAAGAAACAATTGCCTTTGTGGCGTTGCCTTTGCTAGGAAAGACAAGAACTGTGATTCTTCTTCTTTGGGATTGAGTTTAAGAAGATATGAAATTTCGAATTTCGATTTTTCTGTTTCCCTTTCAAAAATAACGCTGTCGCTGTTTTTGTTTATTTGTTTTAGCCATTCCGTACTTATCTGCTCTGCATTGTAGCTAAACCCATATTCATACTTTTTGTTACCACAGAGCATACGATAAATAATAGTTGTATCCTTTTTTTTATTTTCGGAACTCAACCGAAAAGGGTAGAAGTCTATTAAGTCACCTGTTCTTGTCCCTCTTAAAACAAGTTTTTTCCCTAAGTCAATTGCTTTGACGAAATTACTTTTTCCGCCAGCATTTGCTCCAAACATTGCAGCAGACTTTAATACCCACTGTCCTTTAATGGGTTCTATCTTATGCTCTTTTTTCAAAGTACCCTTGCTGGGTTGAAGAGAAAAGATTTCCCTGTTTTTAAATGAGAGGAAATTCTCAACTATAAATTGCTGTAACATATACTATCTCATTGATTATACAATAAACTTATGCAAATATAGAGATAAATTCTCAATAAAACAAAATAATTTGATGTGAATTCAGCTTTTTATGCTTTAAAATGAGTTTTTTTCACATCTACTCTTGTTTAAAGAGAAAAAGTTCATATCTTTGCTGCGTCTATTCGAAATTAAGACCCTGGATAATGGACCAGAGAGTTGACAATCTTTATTATGAGTGACTTTTACTACGTAAACAAAATTGCCCAGCCTACGGGGGAACATGAAGTTCATGCATCGAGTTGTAGGTATTTGCCATCGGTAGAAAACCGAATTTGTTTAGGTTTCTTTGCAAATGGCAAGGATGCTGTAAGAGAGGCAAAGAAACACTATAGCAATGTTGACGGATGTTTCTTTTGCTGCCCTGAGGCACATACAAGGTAAACACTTGATGGAATGAACGGTGAATGGTATGCAACACCTAAGTGTACCGTAGCGGAAACGGAAGATTACCGCATAGTATTAATTAAAAAAATCAAAAGATGGCTAAGACAGTAGAAAAAGGAAGAAGTGCTAAAACGGGGCAATTTGTATCTATCGAATATGCACAAAAGCACCCGAGCACAACTGTAGTAGAAAAGCTCAAAGTTGGCCCGACAAAGCACAGGAAGTAATTTTGAAGCTTTAGGATGTGAGGGTGTGCCTATTTTGACACACCCTCATTATATATTCCATATCAACAGGCAGATGATAAAGGTATATGTCGGTCAGATATATCGATGTTCCGTGCAGTGAACCAAAGGCTCATTCGCTGTAATCCTTTTGAGAACACCAAGTATGAGAAGGAGGAACAGAAGATACGCTTCCTGCAAAAGGGCGATGTAATGAAACTCATGGCAATGACGATGAATGATAGGGGAGCGGAACAGGCAAGGCTGATGTTCGTCTTCTCCTGCTTCACAGGCATGGCAATCGCTGATATTGAAAATTTAGAATACAGGCATATCCAAACGGCAGCGGACGGACAAAAGTACATCCGTAAGGAACGGCAGAAGACAAAGGTGGAGTTTGTCGTGCCCTTACATCCGATAGCCGAAGCCATTATCAAACATTGCAAGGCCGAACAGGAGAAAAACGGAGGAATTCAATCGGTGAAAGAAGAAGGTAAAACTGAAACAACGACAGATAACCTTGTCTTTCCCTGTGATTGCAGCCGAAGTGTAATGTGCGCAAAGCTAAGCATCGTGGGCAGAGCTTGTGGCATTAGAGAAAGGTTATCCTACCATATGGCACGGCATACGTTCGGCACGATGAGTTTGAGTGCCGGCATTCCCATAGAGAGCATTGCCAAGATGATGGGACACGCATCTATCGCCAGCACACAAATCTATGCACAAGTAACCGATAATAAGATTTCGGAGGATATGGACAGACTGATTAGGAAATATCAAAAGGAGAAAGCAAAGGAGGAAGCGATATGAACGTCAATCACCATCAAGCAAAAAGAGACCGCAGTTATTTCGAATGGGGCGATAAGATGCAAATTGTCCGCAAAGGAAATGGCGATATAGCCATGACGGAGAGCGAACTCGTAGATTTCTTCGGTGTAACGTGGAAGAAGCTCAATTATCGCCTGCAACTGCTTCTGAAAACATCTCATCTGCACCTTGACGAAAGGGACGCAGGGGAGGAAGAAGTTTTCGTGAACGGACAACCAAGAGGCTATGCGCCGTTTTATCCGCTCTCAACCATCATTGCCCTGTCCTTTCAGCTGGATAGCACGGAAGCCCATCTATTCAGAAAGTACATTTGCAGGGAAATATGCCGCCCGGCAAACATCATCACACCGATATTCTTAATCGGCAAGACGGATAGCTGATACATTTCTTTCTCTTTCGCCGATATTATCTTACTACATAACTACAAAGAGAGGTAATACAGTGAAAAGAAAAGGTTAAGCGTGTAGTCAGAAAGTAGAAATCGCTATTACTACGGTCTGACTACACGCAACCATGTTTTTTACAGGTTTTTCACAGCAACAACAGAAAACAGCATCGGTATCTTGCCATTCTGTCCTGCTATTTTGAACGTTCCGTCCTTTTCGGGTGTCATATTCCCGAACAGGTTGAAGGGTGAGTAATCATACTCTCCGAACAACTTTATCTGCAAGCTATTATTGAGCAAGCCATTCAGAATTTCTGCCAGTCCGTGGTTCCACGTAACGGTCTTTTGCCGGTTGTTGGTTTCTGAATCCGTATAAGTGGCTTCTTCCGCAATGTAAGGTTCTTTGCGTGAATAAGCATATTGGACTTGCGAAAAATCTTCATTGAACATCCACAATACGGGGTGAAATTCCACGATAACGAATTTCCCTCCGTCTTTCAGCATTTGTGAAATCACCTGTCCCCATTGGATTAAGTCGGGCAACCAATTGACAACGCCATAAGATGTATATACAATGTCAAACTGTTGTCCTTGCAATACAGTAGGCGCATCGTAGATGTTACAGCAGCAGAATTGCGCATTTAGTCCTAATTCCTCGTTCAAAGACTTTGCCGTTTGTATAGCTTCTTCTGAGAAATCCACTCCCATGACATTGGCTCCCATCTTTGACAAGGAAAGCGTATCCATGCCGAAATGGCATTGAAGATGCAGGATAGACTTCCCCCGAATGTCTCCCAGCAAGGATAAATCCAAATCGGGAACAGACTTTACTTCTCTCTTGAATTTATTTAAATCATAAAATGAGGAACGCAGATGTATCTTTGTCCTTGCATTCCACGCTTCTTTGTTTATTTGATAATAATCTTCCATAGATTGTTTCTTATGATTTAATAATGTCTTTTATATATGCAATGCCATCAGTGAGCCGAGCATCATTTTACATCAAGTAAGTTAATTAATCTTTTTATTTCTTTTTGCTTATCAAGTTTATGTTCCTTTAAAAGAAAAATAAAGTTCCCATACAATTTAGATCTCATTGGAGTATTTATGGCAATTTTCATTTTTTCATCGGATGTTTGTTGGTAATCATATCCATACGAATTTAAAAAAGCAAGATTTAAGATTTTTAAAATCTGGAGCCATTGCCACCTAAGCCTTTCTTCGTTTGGATTTACCCCATCTAAAAGTTTATAAAAACTTTCCATTCCTTCTGATTGGTTTTCAGTAAGTTTCTCCAGATATTTATTGTATGAAATTAATTCATCTTCACTAATGATATTATGATATAGTTCATCAAGATTGTTTTTGAAGATATGATCTGTTTCATTGTTGCAATCATACTCAAATCCCCTAAAAAATGCAACATCAGAAAATATCCGACCATAAAATCTAATAAACTTGATAAAGTCTAAATCGTCAGATGTTGCAATTGTTGTGTCCAAATGGATGAGCTCTGATTCTATTTTACTCATCCATGCATAAACATTCAATATTCTATATACAAAAGAGTGAAAGTAATAGTTGTTTGGATTATTATAAACTCCATTTACTTCCATCCATTTTAAATGGTTCTCTTTAGAAGAATTCCAAAGACGATGGTTCAAATTTTCGCAAGCTGTCAGTAAATGTCCTTTGTTTAAAGCCAATACATTTTTTATTTTTTTTCTCTGCTCAAATTTATACTCTGAATCAAGCCTGAAAATCAACAAACTCTTTTCAATAAAATTTTTTGTTAATAAAGTTAAACCTAATGTTATAATAGATGTAATAGCCGCTATTATAGCCGCTATTACCTCTGGGGTTTTAATAAAATCAATCATTTTCTTCTATTGATTATTATATTTTAGTTACATACAAAGGGTTCGCACCCTATCCCAATTGTCTTATAAGAGAATTTTAATTCTCTTATAAGACAATTTTGGTCTTTTGCTAAGTATTGATTATCAATGAGTTGTAAAACTGCATTTTTAAGCCTTGAAAACGGTGTTCCCGACACATGGAAAATATCCTTTTCGTATGCCGGAAACACGTTTTTCGTTAAGGCATTACGATGCTGCCAGTATGCTATTTTGCGTTTACAATATCTTCCTGTGGGGCGAAGTCGAGACTTCGGATGTCGAAAGAATCACGCATGACCGTACTCTTGGTAAACTGCACGTTCACCTGCTTGATGAGTTTCGCTCCCATTCCCTTGGCTTCGTCCGCCGTTAGCGCGCCCTCCGCCTTGATGGTGAGACGGAACGAACCGATGTCGCCCAGTCGCACGGTGTTGCCGTTCTCCAAGGCCTCGATAACTTCGTACTGTAAGGCGTCCAACACAGCCTTCACGTCAGCACTCGACACGGTGGAGCGTTTCTCTATCCGCTTTATGATTTGTGCCAGCGTTACCGGTGTGGTCGGTGCCGCCTGCGGATAAAACTTCACTTCTTCTTTCTTCAGCGGATTCTTCTTCGCTTGAATTACGTACTTTATCATATCGCTTAGAATTAAAGGGTTAGTAATGTTACAAAGGTATAAAATTCTACGATGAAGCCAGCAGAATATCCGAACTTTCTGCTAAGAGAATGCCGTTTTTCTATCCTCGACAGATTAAATACCTACAATGAAACATTAAATAGGGCAACCCCCTTTTTCGTCTTCGTTGCCGGGATTTCAACGTCTTGTCTTTCTGCCGACAGAAAGAGACATACTCATGGTAAATGCTCAATTGGTAAGATACAGGATTCTATGTTTCTTCTCAATGAATACGGCATCTTTTTCCCATAACCGATACGTATGAGTATGGTAGGATATTCATTTGAGATGCCCAGTTTCTGTGCCATTTGCAAAGACAAGTCGCTTACTTCATTAGGTTGATTCAGGTAGGCATGCGAAATTCCCATTTCCGTAGTCCTCAGTAATATGCGCTCCAATACCCTGCCTAAGTTTATCCACTGCTCAATCGTGTTGTTTGAAGTAGTAAGCAGAATAAAATGAGAGGAGGATTCTATCTTTTTCCTATCATTTTTGTTTTGGGATTTTTCATTGATGACTCCACTGATAATCGGTTTAGCAATAAAACGAGGAATATTGGGAGCTCCAAATACGGCATAGCTCAAACCGTCTTTCGTTGTATCCTGATGCTTTTTGTTATAGCGCATCCATTGCTGCAATTCACTCTTAAATTCTCTATTGTTCATTTGTATGCTATTACCCGTATAAACCATTTTTGAGATAATCTCATATTCTGGTGTACCATTCTTGAAAAAGTGTACTCCTATACAAGGCCCTGTATCAATACCCTTTAATATGGCTATACTGTCATCAGGTACGATTTTTCCATTATAGACGCTTCGGTTTGTTTGTCTTATAGGTATTTGAGGAAATAAGGATGATGCTATATTTAGGTTTTCTTGCGAAAGTCTGATTTTTATAACACCATTTTCCGTAATCGTCACATTTGTCCCATATCCTTTATGGCTCGCCGCAATACAGAGGTTTTCGGCAGCACAACCAAGACTGACAAACAATTCTCGGTTGTTTGGATCCACGGCCGGCAGCGATTTTGTGAGGTCTGGATAAATGTCTATCTCCGATTTAAATATCTTAAACAACCACGGCTGAGTGTTATGTCCGGATGGAGCTTTTACCGCATGTTCTATCATAAACAGATAATCTGTGTTTTGGGCGAATATGTTGCTCATTGTTCCTATGAATATAATAAATGTTATAAATATATTTCTCATTGTTGAATTTCTTTTATCCATAAGTCTATTATTAAATCTATCCCCTTTATTATCTGTTCCCATCCGTTATCGCTTCGCAAGTCGATACCGTTATATATCGGATTTCGTTCTTCCATCAGAGCCAGATAACTGATAGATGCGGAAATGATACTTGCCAAAGAAGCCACTTCCGAATTCTGAGAACATGTCAGTTGACTTACTCTTTTTATCAAATTACAGCCATTCTGTTCTCTTTTTTCACGTAAACAGCGAATATTTTCATTTTCAGTGGAGAGTTCCCATCTGCACAATCGCTTTAATGTAATATCATTCCTCAGCCGTATGACTTGCTCTCTGAACAGGCGTTTAAGGCTTCCTCCGATGTCAGACGGTTTGATTATGTTCATATCCGTATTCGCCCAATAATCTTTTTGGAGGAGATATTGTGCAATCAATTCATCAATCCCTCCGAAATATCTGTATATAAGCACTTTGGAAACTCCTGCCCTTTGAGCTATTGCATTCACGCCTAATTTCTCAAAACCATCGTTTTCGATAATACTCCCGACCGCTTCAAGTATTATCTTTTCTGTAAGTTCTCTGTCTTTCATTTCTTTCTTAAAAAAAATGTTACCATTAAGTAACGGCAAAGTTACGTTACTTGTCGGTAACACGCAAAGAAATATATGAAAAATCACTCTTTTTGTATAAAATTTAACATTTGGTCAAAGCGATGATTGAAAGGAATTAGAGATTATCCATATCGAACTTGGCTACCTCATTATAAGTCGCGTTTTTGAGCCTTGAAAACGGTGTTTCCGGCATATGAAAAATTTCATTTAAACGGTAATCTCTATCAAATTACCCTCAAAGAAGCCCACAATACTGCTCTCGTAATAACCATCACCGGTAGTTCTTGGTCCATCGGCCACTTCAAAGCCATCTGTCTTTAATTGAGCCGTTAGCGTATCCACTTGTTCTTTTACTTCCCACGCTGAAAGAAAGGTGAATAAAGCCCGTTCTGTTCCTCTCTTTCTCGCCGTCTGTCATTTGCGGTTTGGTCATCACCTCCAATCGTACATTATCGTCGAAAGACAAGAAGAAAGAGCGGAAACCTGTCTGTACATTATGGTAGCCGGCATTGGGCTTTGCCCCGAAATATCGTACGAAGAAATCCCTTGCACCTTCGAGGTCGCATACATACATTGCAATATGGTCTATTTTTATTTTCATAAATTATGTTTGAGAATTATTCTATCTTTTTTCTGCCGTTACAATTGCAAAGATAAAATAAAAGGCAGAGTTCACAATATATAGTTTAAGAGCTTTTAATATCGAAATAAAAATATCTACTTTGTATTTTATCAAAAATAGCACTTGAAGCAGATGTATCTCTGCCCAAGTGCCGTTGTCCTATTCAGCAATATGCGCTTATTGTCTTTATCCTGTTCTACTGCTCTTGTAATTCTCCTCCAGCATTTTTTCCAAATCCGAAGCCTTATAGAGTATCTTTCCAGCAAACTGCGTGTAGGGAATAGTCCTCCTGTCCCGATAGTCCTGCAAGGTACGGGGACTGATATAGAGCCGCTCGCACACTTCCTTGCCCGTGAGGAAAAGCTCACCTGCAAAGAGCGGCTTGTGCGTTTCTGCCACTTCCACAATTCTTTTTTCCACACCTCTTAGCGCCGAGACAACCAGCTGCATCTCGTCGCTTTCCATGTTCAAATCTTTTGCCATTTCCATCATATTCTGTTGTTTTTAGGTTTGTCTGTTTTTGCAAGGAACAGCTGTTCCACATCCTCACGTTTGTAATAGCACTTATGCCCGATTTGCGTAAACGGCAGTATGCCCGTATCGCGGTAATGCTGCAAGGTACGTTTGCTGATGTTGAGTAACCTGCACACATCTCCGTTGTGTAGCCAATCGGTGTGTTTGCTCTTTTCTCCGAATGCCTTGTGGCAACATTCTGCAAGGCTCAAAATTTCATCTCGCAGCTTTGCCCAATTGGTTTCTGTAATGACGTAATAGTTCATAATCTTATCTTGTTTTATTGTTTGTTGTTTCAGACTTTTTTCCTGTTTCCTCTGGCAAAGGTAATGGCGTATGTACGCCTCTCAAAGCAGCAGGGGACAGTAGGGAAGTATAGGGAACAATAGGGAAAAGAGCAATCCACTCCATCGGTTTGCATTTGCGTTTTCCTGCCCTGTCTTTTTTCTTTCATTGTAAAATTAAGATAGGACATTTCTTATTCCATCACTTTTCATTCAAGTGGCAGCTTGTGGCGCTATGACTAGGACAAAAGAGACAGTTTGATATTCTCCTCACCATTCAAATGAGGCTAACAAGATAATCAAAGCAAACGACTGCATCTGAAAGCAAACAACGACATCGATATTTCAGCCAACCTTTTCTTCTGACCACCCGATTTTTGCTTAATGAGGCAATAAATGCTCTTCTTTTTGACTTGCTTCCCTAAGAATTTCGCCGCAGACTGACGCAACATTATGCAAGAAGCCTCTGAATGCTTGGAAGTTACGCGTTCTCACCCTAACTTCACTCTTGGAAACCAATTCAAGGAAATAATGAAAAGAGAAGCAGATGCAGGCAATATAAACGACAGGCGAAATCACAATCGCAGGGGCAGCTCATCCAAGAACGCAGAGATAGAAACCTACCTCTCCATGCATTATGAGTTCAGATACAACACGGTTTTGGACAGAACAGAATACCGTAATAGGAGTTGTGGTCATTTTGCAAAGGTTGGTCGTTATGAAATCAACACGCTCCGTAGGGAACTTGATTGCGAGGAAAGCATATCAACTTCCTCCGAGAACCTGTATTCCATCATCGAGAGCAGCTTTTCTCCGCGCGTCAATCCCATACAGCAGTATTTCAAAGGATTGCCACTGATAGATATAGGCGATGATAGTAGCTGTGGTGGTTGCAATGGCAGTATCGTTCCTTCTTCCTTTTCATTGAAAGCTATTCCCGATTTGGCAAGCTGTGTGGTTGTCCGTAACTCCCCAAAATGGCTGCTGTATCTCCCCAAATGGCTTGTGGCAGTGGTAGCCAACGCAATGGATGACCGTGAGTGCCGCAACCACACTTGCCTTATACTGACAGGCGAACAGGGTAAGTTCAAGACGACCTTCCTTGACTTACTCTGTCCGCCGGCACTGCACGGTTACAGTTATACAGGAAAGATATATCCGCAGGAGAAGGACACACTTACCTATATCGGGCAGAACCTTATCGTAAACATTGATGACCAACTCAAAGCCCTCAACAAACGGGATGAGAACGAACTGAAGAACCTCATCACCTGTCCGATGGTTAAATATCGCATGCCCTATGACAAATATGTGGAGGAACATCCCCACTTGGCGAGCTTCGTGGCATCGGTGAATGGCAACGACTTCCTTACAGACCCGACAGGTAGCAGACGTTTTTTGCCCTTTGAAATCTTGTCTATTGACATCAACAGGGCAAAGGCTATCTCAATGGATAGTGTCTATGCAGAAGCGAAAGCCCTGTTAAAATCAGGTTTTTGCTATTGGTTTGACGATGACGAGATAGCCGAACTGTACAGGGAAAGCGAGGACTTCCAAGTACAGACAGCAGAGATGGAACTCTTGTTGCGTTGTTTTGAGAAGCCAACGGAGGACGAAAACTATTTGTTAATGACCACTACGGAGATACTCACCTATTTGGGTATTTATACCCACCAGCCACTTCTTGCCAAACGTATGGGCGAAGCCTTGAAGAAAGCAGGATATATAAAGATGAGTAAGCGAAGAAACGGTGGGAATCCCATCTATGTCTACAAGATTAGGAAAATCCTGCCATGTCCACTCATTCAAACTTGTAGTAGCCAGATGTAGTAGAGTGTGTAGTATCTCCACATACTACTAACTGTTGCTGATTATCAATTACTTATATTAAAATAGTATGTAGTAAGAAGAAAGGTAAAAAAGTTTGGAGGGGAAAACTTTAGAAAAGAGGATTTCATTCAAATGGCATTCAAATATCATTCAAACCAACCATTATTATTCAAATAAGAATTATCCAACCATTTAAAGTTTATGACAATGAAAGAAGAAGATTTATCACTTATCAAGCGATACCCCATTGTGGCGTATCTCGAAAGGAAAGGCATCAAGCCTGTACGCAGAACACCGACCTATGCGCTGTACCGCTCACCGCTCAGGGATGAAACACATCCGAGTTTCAAGGTGGACACACAGAAGAATCTTTGGATAGACTATGCTGAAGGCAGGGGCGGAAGCATCATCGACCTCTGTATGCGATTGGAGGGCTGCACGCTGTCGGAAGCGATCTGCCGTTTGGGGCAGACCACTTCCTTTGATACAGCGTGCAACAATGCCGAACTCTCAAAGGAGAAGGCATACAGCAGCAATGGCAGTATCAGACTACCAAAAGAGAAAATGGCAAACGGGGCAAGGAGACTGATAGATGTATCAGACACCTTACCGTCACATTTACAGGAGTATCTTACAAAGGTGCGCTGCATCAACTTGGAAAAGGCGAGACCCTTTCTCAAATCTATCAGCTATGAGGTAAGAGGAAGAAGATACGAAGCCATTGGCTTTGCCAATCTCTCCGGCGGCTATGAACTTCGGAACGACAAGACGTTCAAAGGAACGGTAGCCCCGAAAGATATAACCCCGATATTTGAGAATAAGCCACAGCCCGTCTGTCTGTTCGAGGGGTTTATGGACTTTCTCTCTTTCCTTTCAATGAAAGAAGAAGTGAATAACCGCTGCCTTGTGATAAACTCTGTGAGCAACATTGGAAGAAGTATCAGCTACCTGAACAACCATCAAGTATCTTCTATCCGTACTTTCCTTGATAACGACGATGCCGGGCGGAGAGCAACACAGGAGCTGATAATGGCAGGTTTTAAGGTAGAAGACATGTCTGTACATTACGGGAACTTCAAAGACCTCAACGAGTATCATATCAGCCGTGTTCGTGAGCAACAGAAAAAGCTGGAGAAAGAAACAAACAATAAACCCAAACAAGTCAAACTAAAAATACGATAGGGCAATGAAAAAGATGAAAGCAAGCAGAGAGGAGATAGACCAATCCATAAAAGAAGCGTTCAACATGAACAGACAGGAAAGTAATGAAAGGACAGAAAGGAGAAGTCTTACATACTACTTGGGAGATACAGAAGACGAGGTGGAAGAACAACCACAGGCAAAAGCGCCATCAAAGGAAACAGATTGCCGAGAAGTAATAGTTTCCGAGCCATCCGAACCTACACTGCACACAGAGCATGCAACTATTCAACGACGCATCAGTGCCAAGATGAGACGGGGAACGCTCGAAACCTACAAACAGGCGTTCCTTGTTCCGACCAAATTGAGCGACCGAAAGGCGGTTTATCTGAGCAGGGAGACACAGGAACGTGCGGACTTCATCGTCCGCAGGCTGGGCGACAGGGGCAGCAACCTTTCAAGTTTTGTGGAGAATATCGTGCGCATTCATTTGGAGGAATACGGTGAGGACATAGAGAAATGGAGAAAGCTGTAAACAGAATGAAAGGGAGACAAGGGGGCTGGAAAAGGACAACCTTTCCACTAACCCCTCTCTCCTCTTTTTAATAGAACTCACTATTGAATGTTTTCTGAACATACTGAACGGTGGGAGTATCACGAACGCAGTTAGACATTGAATGCACGGCATTCATTTTTAGGCTACAAAACGCTTTATGCGTAAACGTCTCGTTAGCTGACATTGCAAGACGTCAGTTTGTACCCACAAACTGCTCTTGCTCCCCTCGTTCGATTGTCGGGGAGATAAGACCGTAATCACTCCGTTCTCATCGGTCAGAGTTCAGGAATTAAGAAACAACAAATCATCTACAATGATAAACTTTCAAGGAAACTTATATGAGCAGATACAAGGGAAAAGCTGCCCGATGGCAGCAACAGGATAAGGAAGAACAGCGGATGAACAAGACGGAGTTCATCAAGGTAAGATGCACCTTAGAAGAGAAGCAGCGTATCAAGTCAAAAGCGGAAAGTGCAGGGCGAAAGTTCTCAGATTACTGCCGTGAGACACTCCTTAACGGAGAAGTAACAGCCGTTCCCAAGATGACCGACAATGAAAGGGAAGCCATTGCCATTCTCCAGCAGACAGGAAAGTTCTATGGGCAGGTTTCCAACCTCATCAAGGTCAAGGACGAAAGGTGGGTACTCATCACAAAGAATCTATCGCTATGTGCCAAAGAAGCATTTAAGCGATTTTACGACCCGCATTTTCGCGTGAATGATGAGGTATATAAGGTCTTAAATCTAACAGGAAATGATAGGAAAATTTAAGGCGATAGCACACGGCAGCACGGCTCTGGACTATATCTTCAGAGAGGGCAAGCTCGGCTGTCGGCTTGCCTTCCACAATCTTTGCAGCAGGGAGCCAAAGGCAATCTATGAGGAAATGAAAGTGGTCAGCGACTACAACAGCCGTTGCAGGAACAAGTTTCTCCGTATCGAAATAGGCATCGCACCTCAGGACGAGAAAAAGCTGCCTGTGTCTGAACTTATGAGGATAGCCCATTTGTTTGCCAAGCGAATGGGACTTGACAACCACCAATGGGTGGCAGTAACGCACAAGGACACCGACAACAGACACATTCATATCATTGCCAACCGCATCAGCCTATATGGAGAGGTCTATGATACCACTTTTGTGAGCAACAGGGCTGCAAGGGTGGCAGAGGAAATCAGCAGGGAGAAAGGCTTGACCATTGCAAAAGAGGTCAAGGCAGAAAGGAAACACCAAAAGACAAAGGCTAATCCCACGAGAGAGCAAACAAAACAGCAGGTACAGCAAATCTGCTATGCCATGCTTGACAAATACAAAGGTACAGGCATCATGGGACACTCTATGTTTCTCTACGAACTTCACAAGAACGGCATTTCCATAGAGCGTATGAAGAACAAGCAGGGCAAGGTATATGGCTTGAAGTTCTCATGCGGAGGACTATCATTCAAGGCTTCCGAAATCGGCAGGGAATTCGGCTACCGTTCCTTGCAGAAGAACTTTGAAGCAACTAACCAAGAAGAATACAAGAACCCACACCAAACAATACAAGACCCGGCAGAAAAGAACGAAAAACCTAATGTAGATTATCAACTTGTACCCAAAAGCCGTTCCTCAATCTCACGAGACAATGACACCCCACAAGTGCAGAACTCCATAGGTGCAGTGGCAGACACTATTGTTAGCGCAGCCGATGAAGTTGTGGAAGGGTTAGGCGATTTGATGACACCAACTGCGCAAGGCGATGACTATGCAGAAACAGCGTGGCAGCGTAAACTCAGAAACCAAGCCAACAGAAAGAAGAAGCGTAGACGAGGATTATAGTCCCTATCAAAAATCGTATTAGAAAAGTGCAGAAAGAAGAATATCTCATTAAAAACGCTTGTTATTCGCCAGCAAAGTATTATCTTTGCAAACAGAATAACAAGCGTTCTTTATTAGGCAGAAAACAGCAGAGCCAGGTAGTTCGCTCGTTTCCAAATCGTTACCAGTTTAGTTGTACCAACAAGGTAACTTATTTATTTTCAATTAGATACATTTTGATGATTATCTTCGATAGTAAAAGGGCATCTTTTGCAATGCAAAAGACCCTCTATTAAAAAGCAATTGGGAAATTACTTTACAACAAGGAGGGATAATACGCTCTCTTTTTTATCTATTCCTCTATTCTACAAGACTATACAACGGAAGGGCTATCCTTCCCTTTCAACTGTCTTCTAACCAATAATTTCTCATATACTTTTCACTTAATACATTATTTTTCGTATCTTTGTACCATAATATATGATTTCTAATCACTCCGCCAAACCCGTGATGTAGAACCCATTTTACCAATATTGAATCATATGAAAAAGATAATTATAGACATTCATAAGTTCGGACCTTTACAGGAAGTATCATTCCAAGTAGCACCATTCATGGTGTTTACGGGTATGTCAAAGCTGGGAAAGAGTTACGCGAACTATCTTGTTTATTATCTTTTCACCAACATATTAAATTTAAGAGAGTACACAAAACTAATTGAGTCTTTGATAGGAAAGGAATCCTCAGGCTCTTTTACGATTTCAGGTGATTTACTTTCAACATATCTTCATGATAATGTAATAGCATTTATGCGCGCATTATTAGGAGATCCGACCATAGAATGTGACGTAAACTTTCTCTTTCCAGAGTTTGGCGAACCCCTTCATGTCACATACCAAGAGGTAGCAGCAACAGAAGAGGAGACAGTAAAGAGATTGGATAATACTCTAAATATCTCTATTGATGGCAGTGAGAAAAGGACAACCATCCTCCTTAACACTGCATTTACGATAGGAGTATACAGTATGGTAGCATTATCCAACAGATTATTTGAAGGACTTTACGACCGCACCTTAATCTTTCCACCTGCAAACGGAGCATTGATTAATGCTGATTATACTCTTACCAGTTCCATAAATCGTGATGGGATGTATGGCAGATTCTTATTTGATAACGACATATGCACTTCAATAGAAGCTACTGAAGAGCAATCTCCTTATCTCAACCAGATTAAGAAAATAACTGATGGGGATGTTGTTAAGGAAGAAGGTAAGGAATTTCTGGTACTTGATGAAGGCAAACACGTAAACATGTCCGCTGCAGCTTCTTCTATAAAAGAGATTAGTCCGCTTTTGTTTCTATTAAAGAATCGCCCTGGCACAAACGTAGCAATATGTCTGGAAGAGCCTGAAGCACATCTGCATCCATCCATGCAGATTCAGGTGGCAGACCTTATTGCGGAATGCATCAATAATGGTTTCTTGTTCCATATCACGACACATAGCGATTATTTTATGGATAGATTGAACCAGCTTATCAAGTTAGGTAATATCCGTAAGAAGGATGAAACAATCTTTAAAGAGTATTGTGCTGCAAATGGTTTATCAGAAAAAACGTTCCTTGATGGCGATAATGTGAAGGCATATTTCTTTCATAGAGATGACGAGACAGGTAAGGTTGTGATAGAAGAACTGCCTGTGGAAGAAGGCGGAATACCAATGAAGACCTTCTACGAGACGGTAGAAAAGATGCGTAAACAGGATGAACAGATTGATGAAATGTTGTACTCCCTTAATGCTTCTGACCAATGATAGACTTCTCTGTCCTACGCAATTGCCTTTTACAAGCCTGCTTTTTTAAACGACATGACGGTAAAGTAACCAAATATGAGCAACAAAAAAAAGCCAACAAGCTTGAGCAAGTTACCTATGAACATGCTGGAGAAATAATAGAAATAGAGAACCATTTGCTAAAGAAATGTAAGGACTCTTTTAACAGTAAGGTCCCAAACTGCAGCTATCAGTGCGACTGTGATGGTATCTTCTTACTACAAGTGGGAGATAAGGACTATATCGTCTATTCTGAAATGAAGTCTAATTTTGATGAAAAAGCCATCTGGCAGATTAGTAGTTCGGTCGTAAGAACCAAGTTATTACTTAGCTCTATAAAGGATTTTGGCTTAGAAAATTATCAGGAATTGGGGATAATTATCAGTTATCCTATTCCGGTTGAGATAAAGATAGACGATAATGATTCCTTTAAAACCAACAAGAGGAAAATGATAAGCACTTATCATAAAGCAATATATAGATGTAAAGCGGAACTTAAAAAAGGAAAGAAGACCACGGTAAATGGTTCTGATTTCTCTATGTCTGATGCTCACATTGCAGAACAATACCAACCTAATGATATGATTATCAAGCATGTAGAAGTACCTGAAGGGAACACCTCTTACCCTGTAAATATAGATGACCTCATCGCGTCATTATAACGTTATCAAGACGGAAGGGCATGTTCTGGACTCCCTTCCCATCAATTTACTTGAACTTATCAAGGACGATTACACTATTAATACACACTAAAGGGACGTTGCTTAGCAGTCTTTTGTGCCACAGACATACCACTCTCGCATGCTAACACCTTACTATTTCACTCCTATTCATACCGCAGTAAAGGCTTATTTTTCGCTTTCCCTTTAATTAATCTCCGCATAAAATCATCTCACAAATATTAAAAAACTGATTATTAGAAGTCTGAGAAGGATATGTGTCAAAGGGTGAACGAATAAAAAGTTCAAAGGTATTACTAAATAATTTGTGTCATTCGAGAAATTCGTAGTTCGGAGAACAAAAAAAAGGAACACTCTCTCGAGTATTCCTTTTGTGATTCCGACAGGATTCAAACCTGTAACCTCTTGATCCGTAGTCAAGTGCTCTATTCAGTTGAGCTACGGAACCATTATTATGGTCGCACAGATAATGATTTAGTTATCATTTCTGAATTGCGAGTGCAAAGGTATTGCTTTTTATCCGTTCCACCAAATGTTTAGCAATCTTTTTTATTATTTTTTTTCGTCTTCATCTTGTAATGTGGGGAGTGAGATGTGATAACCCACTGCAATAAAACGAATTAAACAGATTGCAAGGAATGTCACAATAACTGTTATCGGAAGTGGTAGTCCGAGCGAGAAGAGTGCCCAATAGATGAGTCCGCCACCCACACTTGCTACGGCGTAGATCTCTTTGTGGAAGATTACGGGGATATTGTTCAGCAATACGTCACGGATAACACCACCTGCCACACCAGTGATACAACCCATGATGACGGCTACCCAGAAGGGGTGTCCTAATGCGATTGTCTTCTGAATACCCGCAATAGTAAAGAGTGCCAAGCCGAGTGTATCGAAGACGAACCACGCATTGCTAAGGCGTTGAATCCACCTACGCGACAAGATGACGAGGAAGAGCGCCAGACCTGTACAAAGAACGTACATGATGTTTGCCATCCAGAACGGGCGCACGCCTAACATAGTGTCACGAAGCGTACCGCCACCAATAGCGACGGCAAAGCCACAGACATAACCTCCGAACCAGTCGAAGTGTTTCTGTGCGGCATGGCGGATGCCCGATATGGCAAACGCAAACGTTCCGAGAAACTCCAGTATCACCTGAAGCGTACGGACAAGATGTGGATCAGTGTAGATCATATTTGAATTAATAAAAGCCTCCCCCAACCTCTCCGAAGGGAGGGGAGTGCAGATAGCTAAATGTCGCCCCAAATCCTCTGAGCCAATGGTTACTGACCGAAGGGAAGTAATGGGAGGGGAGTGCAGATAGCTATGGGTAGTACTCTAAGTTGATGTAGCCAATGAGAATAGCTTACATAGAGGGGTTAAGTAATTATAATATGTAAATCAAATTTCTTTATTACTCCACAATGAGAAGATAGTCTTATTAGATCACGATAAGAAGATAGTCTTATTACTCTACCAAGAACATACAGCGAACCTTATCCTGTTTGCCTCCCTCCCCCTTCGGGGAGGGTCGGGGTGGGGCTTTACACCACGTTCTGTGGTTCCCCTGCTATAAACTTCTTAATATTCTCAACGCAGATAGCCATTAGGCGCTCGCGTGCCTCACGTGTTGCCCACGCAATATGTGGAGTGATGAACGCATTGGGCTGACGGAAGAGCGGATTGTCTGCACGAGGAGGTTCCTCAGTCATTACGTCGGCACAATAAGCACCGAGCTGACCACTCTCAAGAGCATCGGCAACAGCCTGATCGTCGACGAGTCCGCCACGTCCAGTATTGATAAGGATGGCACCACGACGTACGCCCTTCAGCGTCTCTGCATTGATCATACGCGCGTTCTCCGCTGTCAAAGGACAGTGCAAAGTGATGACGTCAGACGTACTGAGCAAGCCTTCAAGGGTTGTCTTACGGATACACTCTGGTAGGTCGCTGCTGTTCTTACTGGTGCAAGCTGAGATGTCCATACCCAGTGCATGTGCAATCATTGCCACCTTCTGACCGATGTTGCCCAAGCCAACGATACCGAGTGTCTTACCAGCGAGTTCCATGAGTGGTGTGTCCCAGTAGCAGAAGTCCTGCTGCTTGCTCCACTCGCCACGGCGTACAGCCTTAGCATAATGGTCGACATGTGTGGTTGCGTTCAAGAGGAGGGCGAAGACATGCTGTGCAACGCTATCCGTACTGTATGCAGGGATATTGCATACGACGATACCACGCTCGCGTGCAGCCTCAACATCGATATTGTTATATCCTGTTGCTAACTCACCGATATACTTCAATTGTGGCAGTTGATCGAGTACTTCACGGGTGATATTAATCTTATTGATAAGAATACCGTCCGCATCCTTAGCTCTTTCAACAACTTGTTCCTGACTTGTGCGTTCATAGATAACGCACTCTGCTATTTCCTTTATTGGTTCCCATGAAAGGTCACCTGGGTTGACTGCATGGCAGTCGAGAATTACTATTTTCATGTTTGTTGGGTGGTGGGTGGTGAATGTTGGGTGGTGATGATGTGAGATATTGGCTGATGGGTGTTGAATGGTAAGTGTTAATGATTACCTTTCATCCCACCTTATCCTATTTGCCTCCCCTCCTTTTGGAGGGGCTGGGGGAGGCTTTCTCCCTCCCCTTTCGGGGAGGGTCGGGGTGGGGCTAACTCATCCGGCATATACTGTTGCTCGACATAATGTCCGGGGTAATCGTGTGGATACTTATATCCATCGCTATAACCGAGGTCCTTCATTAGTTTTGTCGGTGCATTGCGAAGATGGAGGGGAACAGGGAGGTTGCCTGTCTGGCGCACTAATTCTATCGCTTCGTTGATGGCTTTATACGCAGAATTATCCTTCTTCGAGCGTGCTAAATAGACTACCGCCTCTGCCAATGGGATTCTACCTTCGGGCCAACCAATCTTCGTCACAGCATCAAAGGCTGCATTCGCCAACAATAGGGCGTTAGGATTGGCAAGTCCGATATCTTCTGCCGCACTGATTACGACACGACGCGCAATAAACTTTGGGTCTTCTCCACCTTCTATCATACGTGCCATCCAGTAGAGTGCGGCATCGGGGTCGGAGCCACGAATCGACTTGATGAATGCCGAGATAATATCGTAATGCATCTCGCCGTCCTTGTCATACGCCAATGGATTCTCTTGCAGTCGTTCCTCCACCATCTTATCCGTAATCACGACATCGTTGCCCGATTCAGCAGAGATAATCAAGTCGAGGATATTCAGTAGCTTACGCGCATCGCCCCCACTGTAACGCAGGAGCGCCCCCGTCTCACGCAGTTCGATATTACGCTTCTTCAGTTCCACATCCTCCGTAATGGCTCGATGCAATAGCTTCAGCAAATCGTCTTTCTCCAACGACTTCAGCGTATAGAGTTGACAACGGGAGAGCAACGGACGAATCACTTCGAACGATGGATTCTCTGTTGTCGCACCAATAAGCGTCACCGTTCCCTTCTCTACCGCACCCAAGAGCGAGTCTTGCTGCGACTTTGAGAAACGATGGATTTCGTCGATAAAGAGAATCGGTGAGACCGAATTGAAGAAACGACCGCTCTGTGCTCTTTCGATGACATCGCGCACATCCTTCACACCACTCGTCACGGCAGAAAGCGTATAGAACGGTGTTTCTAAGCGATTAGCGATAATCTGTGCCAACGTAGTCTTGCCCACGCCTGGTGGTCCCCAAAGGATAAACGACGCAATGCGCCCCGAATTGATCATACGTCGGAGCACAGCCCCCTCACCAACGAGGTGTTCCTGTCCGATATAATCGTCGAGCGTGCGTGGTCGCAATCGTTCTGCCAATGGTTCCATATCTCTTCCTATTTTATTATTGTTACAAAAGTACTGAATTTATCTCATAATAACAAAGAATGAAAGAAAGTTCTTCTGAAATATGGAGCGATAAAATAAGCCCACTACATGATAATTAACATTACAAAAATACAAGCCATAAGTTTGTATTTTGATAACACTCCTGCTTTAATGTCTTTCTTAAACCCAAATCTCTAAGTTTGCAAGATGAATTACAAACTTAGAGATTTGGGTTTAACTTTATAGATAATTTTAATAAAGAGAAAAGCAGATTAACGAATCTGCAATTCTTAGTACAGAAGGAAAGGAATCTGTATCTTTGTACACATAAAACCAAATGACTTTTTACAATGAAACATCCCAAATCAAAGTTATTTATTGCGGTCGCATGTTTAGTCCTTCCGCTTTTGTTTGCTTCATGTTCAAAAGATGAAGAAAACACAAACGACCACATGCCCTTTATTCCTATCGAACAAAATGATTTCACATCTGATATCCTGCAACCTAATATTAATTATTCAATTCCTATTCAAGGAGACGACGCTAATCAATATTTCTTTAATGCTGTGGGCACCTACAAGGGTACGCTAACCGTTTATGACCCTAAGACCAAATAGGTAATACCTTCTAATTTTGATAATCATGTAAGTGCCAAGTTCGAATTATACTTACATCAGTTTTACTTGACTCCTGTTCCCCTTCCTTTTCATTATATGCTTTAAAGAAGGATCAATATGCTTATGACATACTATATAAAATTACTGCTGTCCGGTAAAAATAAACTGAAAGCTCTGTATCTCTTTATCCATCAGTGTTGCAGCCGTTTTACTTATCCAGGGGCTTGGTTTTCAGTTTTAAACTGTAAGCATTATAAAATGTGCTTATTTTGACAAGGAAAGCCCTATAATAACCAAATAAATTAATGAAATCATAAGTTTAAGCCTATTTTATCTAACACAGATAACTCCCAAAAGTTTTATCGGACACCAATAATCTAAATAAGGAAGATAAACACAACTATTAGCCCCAATTTAATTTTAGTTTTAGTTGCTGTCATTTTAACATTTAGATGATTCCTTTTGATTATCAAGATATTAAATGCACACAAGACATGACAGATATGACAGGAAAATCATTTTCATATCAAATAGAGGTAATAAGAAAGTATAACAGACAAGAGGGCTGGGAGCGCATATTGGTCCCCAACCCTAAGTGCTTACATATAAAAGAATAATTATCAAGAACGAGGAGGGTTGAGTGAGAACGAAGCTCTCTAAACAATCCATCACCTTATATTATATCTCATTCTTGAGTTTCTGGAAACGTTTCTGACACCGTTTCTTATAATTGTATTTGAAGATATGCTTTTCTATTTTCCGCATATTATAAGTAAACGAGAAGTAAACTTCATCAAGCCATTTTGTCTGCTCGTCCGTATAGATAGAACGAGGAATCCTTACAAAGTAGAGGTCGGCTATCGTATCAAATGCCGAGAACTGTCGATGATTTCGCTCAAAAAGCCATACCTCAGAATAGAAACGATTGGTAGAGATAACCGCTTTATCAAAGTCTGGGAGTGTCCTTATATAAGCCGACTTAGCCCACCAGAAACTACCAGAATACATGGTATAGTTGTGTGGTGGCCATCGATAACAGCTATAGGTATCATATCCTTCATTCAGAAGATTCACGGCAACCTTCCACTTATCAAAGATGAAATATTCCAACATCTCTCTCCAAGCCTCTATCTTCTTCTTAAAAGAGCAGAAGAGACGGTCGTTAGAGGTTAGCGACTGGTAAGAAATACCCTTCGTATGGAAGTAATAGAAGAGACTATCCTCCCTTTCAGACAGTTGCTTAATGAACTCTAAAGCAGGGTACTCATACCGCTTAGGGTCGGTGACATTGGATATTATCACGAGTTTATCACTATTGATAATACGCTTCAAACATTCCACATCTGCTTGATTGCCAGCTATACAACTCACGTAGAAAGTCGTTGTCGCATCCAGCAGACCGCTCTTACGCAGATTATCAATCTGCCTTCTCACCAATGGCTCCCATCCAGTGTCTAACATGACATGATAAACACCATAGATTGGCAGCTCACTCTTCGGGTCATCCTCCCATCTTCGCAAGTCTTTTCGGTCGTAGACATGGAAAAGACTCTCTCTTATCCGTTGCAGAAAACTACTCATACCAATTCTTCCTCCATTGAAAGGATGAGACGACGGAACATCTCTTTTAACCCATAATGAGGTTTCCATCCTAACTCCTGAATACGCTGTGTGGCAAGTCTGAGTTTTGTTGTTGGCGAATATCCTAAGCCCTCTTGTGGCTGTATCACCACCTTCACTCTCTGAGGATTAAACGTCGAGGCAACCAACTCTGCCATCTCACGGATAGAGATATAAGTGTCTTCGTTTGCTACATTGTATGCTTCGCCATCCTTACCACGCAAGAGAATATACAGCATTGCCGTGACAGCATCTATCGTATAGCAATAGCAACGACTAAGCTCGCCTGTCGTATGTAGAATGATATCCTCGTTCTTCATAACACTGCGTGCAAATTGCGCAAAGACACGATTGTCATTACCATTCACACCAGCACCGAAGGTCTGTGCCAAACGTGCCACTTTCACGTGAACACCGTACTCGTCTGCATAATTATGACACAATGCCTCGGCAGCTCTCTTTGCTAACGGATAACTGCTACGAGTTGCCATTGGGTCAAGATATCCCTGCATGTCTTCTGTGAGTGGGCGTCGGTCGTCAGTGACAGTACCATAGACTTCTAACGTTGAGGCTAATACCATCGAAGTTACTCCATGCTGATGAGCGTAAGACAATAGGTTTTGCATACCGCCATAGACAGTATTCATCGTCTCTACAGGGTATTCAACGAAATCTTTTGAAGCGGTAGGGGCAGCAAAATGGAAGAGGTAGTCTATCTTTTTCGTAGGTGCGAATGGTTCAAAACAAGAGAAGTCATAGGAATAATAGCTGATTTCATCGCTTGCCTGACCAAACATTCTCTCTGCTTTCTGCATGTTCCTTACAACAGCCACGACGTGTAAGTTGATACCTTTCTCTGTGTGTAGAGCCAACAGACAACGTACCATACACGCGCCCAACAAGCCTGTTGCCCCCGTTACAGCAATCGTCTTCCCTTCCATTGCTGCTGAGAAAGGAAACGTATCAGCAAAATAGCTTATATCTTCTTTTAGTATTCTATCCTTCATCCTAACCTATAAAGTTATAAAAATCCCCATTCCATCGACACATAACAACAACTTTACAATCCGAATATCTGCTGATCCTCATGCACCTTCACCATCGCACGCAGCACGAAAAAGTCTGTTGGGGTTGTAATCTTAATATTCTCCATCGGTCCGATAATCGTCCCTAACTTATAACCATAGTGGCTCATCATCGTACAAGAATCGATGAAATCGGCTTTTCCTTCCGCCAAGGAGCGTCTATGAGCAGTTATTATATCGACCAAACGGAAACTCTGTGGTGCACGAGCAATAAACGAATCAGCACGTGAAGGAATCTCCAAAGCATCGTCAGCCTGCTTCACGATAAGTGTTTCTGTTGCTGGGATACAAGTGATACAACTCCCTACTTCTTCAACTTTCTTAATGTTATCTGTTATCGTCTCTTCTGTTATGAGCGGACGAACACCATCGTGAATAAGAACGGTTGTCTCTTCATTGCTTACACCCTTACTCTGCGCATATTCCTCTGCAGCACACAGTCCCTTGTAGATAGACTCCTGTCCAGACTTTCCACCTGGTATAATCTTCACTACCTTATTAATCTCAAACTTACGGAGCTGCTTCTCAAGGAAAGGAATCCAGCTTTCAATACATGCTACGACGATAGCATCTATGTTCGGATGATTATCGAATAACTCTAATGTATAGATGATTATCGGCTTGCCGTTTAGGTCAAGAAACTGCTTAGGGCGCGACTTCGTGTGCATTCGTAGTCCAGAACCTCCTGCAAAGATTACTGCTATGTTCATAATTATATTTGGATTATTGTTATTATAAGATGGCGGTATCGCCGTCTGCTGACACGTACATTACTGCACCGACTTACTACTTAAAAACAACATCTATCTTGTGTCTATCACGCTTATCCCTTGGCGGCAAGTCCATATAGTTCCCATAGGCGATACGACATAACTCATCAGCATCGGCTGGCCCTTCAAAGGTATGACCTTCAAAGACAATATCTTTATGTGGTATCATGCAACGACGCGGGTTCTGCTCATAAAACCATGCACCGTAAGAGTGCATATAGAGATCGGGATTACCAAACAGTTTTCCAACCAAGCGAAACACAGGAAAGACAATGATATGTAGGAACTTATAACTCATTTGTGCCAAGAGAGGATAACGACCGGCTAACTTTAAATTCACATTAACGGATAGTTTGGCTGCCAAACGCTGCAACCAAGGAATCATATTACCCTCATAGGGGAAGATATCAATATGAAGTCCTCTGAACTTCTGCGCTTCGTGCATTCTTCGGTCAGCACTCTGCTGATTATCATGACTTCTGTTTTCGCTTTTTAAATCACGTAGACAAGCCCATTCCTTATAGAAACCAGGGTCCGTATCGTTGTCTTGTAAGACGTATTGAGGGTGTGGATGCGCCTTCAAATAGTCACAGAGACGTTTGAAATCCTTGTAGTCTACAACCATATCAATGTCGTCATCCCAAGGAATAAATCCCCCATGACGCATTGCCCCTAACACATTTCCGCCATCAAGTCGGCAAGGAACATCTATCTTCTTTGCTGTTTCCTGCAGATAGATAGCCATGTCGAGAAGTCGCAACTGTGCTTTTCTTAGCACAGAGCCGTCTGGGTTATATTCCTGTCGGAGGCTTTCTTGTGTCTCTCCTGTGTTGAAAGTTTCAATCATTTTCCGTTAATATACTTGTTGCAAAGATAATAAAAGATTATGACTTCGCCTTCTGTCTCTTTAAAAACTTATGTTTTGATTTCATGATTCGAACTAATATACTTATATTTGCAGAGGTAATTAGGTGTCAACTTTATTGCTGTTTGTGTTGGTGTTTGCCCTCCGCACGAGTGGTGTTTACGCTTAGCACCAATGGTGCTTGCCCTCCGCACCATATGTGCGGAGTAATTACACGCCAATTAAAAACAATAAATGAGGTTGTTACTGATCGTATTAAACATAGAAAGAGATTACACTTATAGAGGGAATGTTGACTGGAAAGAATAAGATTTATTGGATAATCAGAAAACTCTTAGGTTGCCTATTGTTGCTTGAGGTAGTATGGCTGATAATCAATTGCATATCACCTTGGAGGTTATGGCGTAGTGCAGATATCATAGTTGTCTGCACTTTACCTTGGATATTGCTATTCTTCCTTATCCGCTATATCAAGCGGAGGTGGAAGGAAGATGGTAATGCCGCTATAGGTTGTTTGTATACCATGTTATGGGTGAGCATTCCTTTCATTATCATTGTGCAACTACTCTTTGGTTGGTTGGGAAACTTAAAAAATGATTCAACCAAGATAACGTTTGAAGACGATAAGTATCGGGTAACGATTCTTAATGCACTATTCGCAACACAGATGGATAAGATACAGATTATAGAGCACTGTGGTCCATTCTATCACGAAGTATATAGCAGCGACCTCTATGATGTTGATACAGACAAATTGAAAAGTAAAGCAGCTATTGAAGACTTCCTTAAAAAGCAAAAGAGATAAATATAGCCGTAGGAAAGTCTCTTTACCATTCCAAAGTATGTAGGATTTGGCTTTTCAAAAGAAAAGCGTTATATTTGCATGCTAAATGGATTCTGCCAATCAAGGTGGGAAAGAAGAAATAATCTCTTCCCTTTCTACACCTATGAAAAAAGTACTTTCACGAAGGAAACTTTATATAGCAGAAGACAGATAACCTCTTTTTTAGATAGAACATACTCTGAGGGGGAGATAAGAAACAGCGTATCATAGAGATACAAAAGCTAATGGAAAAAGAAACACTCAAGGAGAAAACAGCCAAAGGACTCTTTTGGGGTGCATTGAACAATGGTACAATGCAACTGCTGAATATTGTAATTGGAATCTTTCTGGCACGTCTGCTCACACCAACCGACTATGGATTGGTGGGAATGTTGGCTGTTTTTACAGCGATTGCAGGAGCATTGCAGGAAAGTGGATTTACTACTGCACTTGCCAATATGGAGCGTCCAACGGATAATGATTATAATTCTGTCTTTTGGTTTAGTGCTATAATGGGTTGGATTTCATATATCGTTCTCTTCTTTTCAGCCCCTCTGATTGCTGCTTTCTTTCATCATTCAGAGCTTATCAATCTATCTCGTTTTGTCTTTGTATCACTGCTCTTCTCTTCATTAGGTACGGCTCCATCAGCTTATCTATTTAAAAACATGATGGTTAAAGAGACTGCTCTGCTGCGTATCACCTGCCTTATTATTTCGGGCGTGGTAGGAATCATCTTAGCGTTAAAGGGTTATGCTTATTGGAGTTTGGCTTGGCAGCAAGTGCTTTATATCAGCCTTACGAGTCTGTGGCGCTTCTTTATCATTCCTTGGCGACCCTCTTTTCACATCGACTTTACACCTGTAAAGAAGATGTTTTCCTTTAGTTATAAGATTCTTGTGACGACAATTGTCAATACGATTAGTCAAAATATTTTGACCTTTATCTTCGGTCGTTTATACTCAGCAAAGGTGGTGGGAAACTTCTCTCAAGCCTTCAAGTGGGATACGATGGCAAGTACCTTCGTATCAGGAACAGTGTCACAGGTAGCGCAACCAGTATTGGTAGAGGTGAATAATGACGTCAAAAGGCAAGTAAATGTGTTTAGAAAAATGATGCGTTTTACCGCCTTTTTGGTCTTTCCCGCTATGTTCGGATTAGCGATGATATCGCACGAATTTATCATTCTTCTTATATCAGATAAATGGATAGAGAGTATTCCTTTGTTGCGTATTCTTTGTATTAGCGGGGCTTTCCTACCTTTTTATACAATGTATCAAAACCTCATTCTCAGTCGAGGTAAGTCTGCTGTCTACATGTGGTGTACGATCTTATTAATCGTAGCACAGGTAGGACTCATTATCCTATGTTATCAACAAGGAATCGTCTTCATGGTGAGTATCTATACAGCTATTACTGTCCTTTGGTTGGGTGTGTGGCAGTTCTTTGCACATAAAGAGATTGGCATACGCTTCATAGATATCCTTAAGGATATTTACCCTTATCTATTAACATCTGTTGCGGTAATGATTTCAACCTATCTCATTACCTTATGGATACAGAATCTTCTACTTCTATTGCTGACGAGAGTCGTCTTGGCAGCCCTACTCTATTATATCGTTATGAAGTTGGGAGGTTCGCAAACACTAAAGGAGTGTCTCAATTACTTTCATCGTAAGAAAGGGTAATAGCCTTAATCTTAGTGGTACATGTACAACTGCATGATAGGATAAAGCATAGCACGAAGTAGCTTAATAGGTCCACCACCTGATGTATGAAAGAGCTTCTTATAGTTCTTCGTTAGTAGATATTGTAAACGTAAGAAAGCAAAGACACCCTGCTTGGTCTCCATTCGCATTGCTTCTCGGGCTTCGATGAAATCGTGTATATTTGAACGTAAGCCCTCCATCAACATAAGCTTACCTTGAAAGATGGGAACAACCTTCTTACGTATCTCTTTATAATGGTTCAGACTCCACGTTAACTCAGTGAGAGCGTTCCTCCATGAGGGTAGACTACTACTATAATCATTGTAGGTAGTAGCCGCTGCATGGCGTCGGAAATTAACTAACACCTTATTACAATAAACGATACTATCGTAGGATGCGGCAATAATACTCAATACAGCATCGTAAAGGGTGACCTTAAAAACAGGACTCTCAATGGGTGGTAAGAGATTAATCAATGCACGCTTACATAATAAAGTATGGCCCGGTAGACCTAAGAACATCATACGAAAGATATTCACATTACGTGGTCTATTATCGAAATAAGCAAAGGAACCATCCGTCGAGAAGGGACACGTGTGTCCACTACATAGCAGCTTATCTCCTATACAACGCATCTGTGTCTCTATCTTATCCCTCTCCCAGATATCATCTTGGTCGGAGATAGCAATGTAATCACCTGTTGCACGATGCAATGCAGAAAGGAAATTCGCATTAACACCATGTTTGCCTTCATTCTTAAAAGTACGAATAACAGCATGTTTTGACGCATATGATTGTAGTATCTTCCATGTATGATCCGTCGATCCATCATCTTGAATGATAATCTCATGGATAGGATAAGACTGAGCGAGCAGTGAGTCTATCTGCTCCCTCACGTATTTCTCACCATTGTAGGTACAGAGGACTATTGATACAGAGGCTTTGTTTTCCATAACTTTACTATAGTGTGAAGATAATTAGAGCACTGTTATAAACAATGAGATAGAAAGCTATCAAGGCTGTCAATAGGGTGATAGCATGCCTAATCCCACCTTTCATAGACTTTATCAAGCAACCTATACACAATGGTATGACGTAAGCCCAATGCGCAGTCATTATATATACCTCGTTAATACCAAACCCTAAGCCTATATGAAGTATCATGTCAAGGGCGAAGAATGACAAACACATCCACATCAGCTTACTACGTCTACCAGCCCAGATTCCACCTAAAAAGAGTAAGACGATAAGCCCCTCAACAATATAGTTTACGACCCAGTTATAACTAACGAAGACTGGACGATCGCGAATAACATCACATAGCGTGTACTTCTGGTGCAACTGTATTGACTCACCAAAGAGGTTCTCAACGAGTGTCTCACAGCGAGAAGTAGTCACATCTGTCCAGTTCAAGAACGGTTGTTTACTCACTGGCGTACCAGAATGAGCATATTGTGGTGCGCTATACTTTGCCTTCAGCTGTGCCTTTCGGTGTTTTTTCCATAGTAACGCAAAAACTTCTGTCTGTTGTTTACTATCTTTAAGATGCGTAGTATCGCTGAACTCCTTCCACATCTTGGTCTTCTCGTCCTTTACAGCTTTCTTTTCGTGTGCCTTTCGTGTGTTAACACTATCGGCAACAAACGTTTTATACTCCCAAAGACCAAAGCTCCAGATTGCTGCAGCAGGTAAGATGACAACAAGAATAAGGTTCTTAGGATGAAAGAAACGCTTTCCTTTTGAGAAAAGATCAGCCAATAACACCTTTAATCCATTATTAAGTGATACGCCAGCAGTAAGAATAAAGAAGACTATCGTCTGCCATCTCTTCAATGGTTTACGCTCTACCATCTGCTTACCTGTCACATAAATCACTAAGAGAATAAGGAATAACGACAAGATGAAATGGTCGGGAGAGATAGCTGCTAATAGTACGTATGCGAAGGAGAAGAGTAAAAAAGCGAGCACAGAAGACTCTCGTTGCGAGAGGTGAAGAAGGTCTTTCCCTATTCGCATCATCAATAGGAACGCATAAAGGGAACTAAGGAGAAGGACTATGGCAACGAGGAACTGTACACAGTTAATGCCCAACAAGTTCATTAATCCCTGATTGATAAGATAGACTGGATAGTAGAAGAAAGCCAACAAAGGGTGTCTATGCACATCGTAGGCTGTTGTCCAATCTGTAACAACGCAGTAAGTGAGTGGGTCGAAACCAGACACATGGAACCAATCGAGGAAGTTCTTCCGATAATCCTTTGATATTCTTGAGAACACCGAATAGTAAGGAATAATCACTGTAGCATGCATAATAAGCTGCCACAAGAGGAATAAACAAACCGAAAGACGCTCGTCTTTTCTTATCTTAATAAACTTCATCCACATAGCTTACGACATTAAACTTACGACATTAAGTAATAGAATGTCTGTCCTGCATTGTAAATCCAAAGGTAGATGGTTAGCATGATTAACGCCACACGCGCCAATTTTAGCCATTTCATCGACAAAAGTTTCAGTAAATAACCATAGGAAATGGGGATAATGAAAGCCCATCCTGAGGTCATTATATACACTTCAGTGACGGCAAATCCAAGGATGAGATGCAAGGTGAGGTCACAAGCAAACCAAGCTAAAAGCATTTTAAAGAACCGTTGCTTATAGCTAAACACTATACCTACGATAAATAAGAGGACAATAAAAGCTTCGATGATATAATTCACGCTCCAGTTGTACTCCACGAAGATAGGTCGTTCCCACGAAACATCTTTTAATAACGAACGCTGATGAAGCTGAATAGACTCACCAAAGAAGTTCTCTACGATGGTTGGAACACGTGGTGTAGAGACATCCATCAACTTCGTTATCACCCCATCTCCTACAGGCTGACCGAGGTGTGTTCGCTGCCATTCATCTCTTTGCTTCTTATGTTCGAGTACCTTCTGTGGGTTCTTCTTTAGTGCTTCACTTTCGATATGACGAACAACCGCTTGCTGTGGAACCTCCAAAAGATAATATTGAGACTGTTGGATACCAAGTAATAAGAGCAATGGAAGGAGTACTCCAATAGAGATAAACTTACAGGTAAATACCTTTTTTCCATTGGTAAACAAACCTGCTAACAGGGTCTTCACCCCATTTGAAGTTGCCATTCCTGCCGTGAAGAAGGTTAGAACTAACGATTGCCAAGCTGTTAGTAATTGTCCTTTCTTCATCTTCTTTCCCGTGATGTAGAGTGTCAGAGAGAGGAGCATCAGGGAGATAACGAAATGATCGGGCACCATGGTTGGGATGAGTACGTGCCCAAATGAGAATAACAACAAGGTAAGTAGCCTTGCATCTTTTCGCCTCAACTCCAATACTTCACTGAAAACACGGTACATAAAGAGTACTGCATAGAATGCCGAAAAGACAATGATAACAGCCATGAAATACACAGCAAAGTTATATCCTACATTTTGTATGAGCCAATCATTGAGCAGATAGAGCGGATAAAGAAAAGTAAGATATAACGGATGACGTGAAGTAACGAAGTGGATACGCCCTCCCGAGACCGTTATCCACGACCAGCAATCATAGCCTGACATACGAAAATTCTTGGTAAAGACACTCCAAAATCCACCATGTGCTTCCATGGTGTAGACGTGATAGTGGCTTGCTATCACCATCGCATTGAACGTAACAAAGACTGCTAACATGGCAAAAGCCAGCCAGCGTTCTTCTTTCTTCACCTTGAAAATATCGAATATGTGCATTGAGTAGCTTTGATTATTTGGTACAAAGGTACGAATTAAAGCACATTTAACAAAGGAAATGAGGAGAAGAACTCGTTTTGCACGTAGCTATCTACCTACTATCTCGACTTCTTTTCATGATAATAAAAGTTCTTCCGTTAAACACGTAGGCTGTTTATAGAATGAGTTTAATCCACATATATGGTATGATTACCTCCCAATTAGATAGTTTTAGAATGAGGGATAAACTACATGATAAACGTCATTAGGTATGAAGTCTATCTGTATTCACAAACAACTTATTCCCTTATTAACTGAAGTTTGTAAATTATTTTCGTTCAATTCAAAATCAATACATGCTCTTTTAGCTTCTAAAAGACGCCTAATTAGCTTGCAATAGGTGCCCTTTAAGGCTCTTACTAACGCCCTTTTGAAATCCAATTAAGCACCTTTTACTTTGCCACTTTATAACTAATTGATTTCCTTATGATTACAAACCTGTTTCGTATATGTGTTTTTGCCGTTATTTATTGGTGCTTTATTTAAAATTATGTAATTATTTTTCAAACCCTTGTCTGCAGATTTTCGAAATCTTGAAATGAAAAGATTTTCAATAAAAGAGGATGAAAATAGGATAGATAATTGACTGTCGTAGCTATATGTCTGTTTATTGAGGAACTTCTTTTCGTGAACAAAAACAATTCTTTTCATGAAAACAAGCTGCATCTGGGGCCTAATAAGGAGTAACATCTTACTTCCTATGTAAGAAAAAGCGCACTAAAAGGAAGTTGATTGGAACACAAATAGCGAACATAGGAATCAATGCTATCTGCTTGCTGAGACCTAAAAGAAGGAAGATTTTCAGGCAGAAACTTTGCAAAAGGAAGTTGATGATATGCGAAAAGATAAAGCCTACGCCTCGTTTGGTAGTCGACTTTACACGGAAGGTGTAACGTGTGGAAGCGATATAGTTGAATGTGAAGCTAACAAGGTAAGCAATGGTATTTGCAATGAGGGGCTGTAGCCAGCATATTAATAGCAAATATGTGCCGTATTGTATGGCTGCAGCTGATGATCCAACGATGATAAAACGTACGATTTCACCGAGCTTTTTCTTGTTCTTTATTTCATTCTTCAGCATGCTATTTCTTATTTCTGAAAGGTTTGTAAAAGCCTTTGTCTGCAAAATCAAGTAGTTCTTTATCGCCTCTACTATCTCCAAAGGCGATTAATTCGTAGGCTTCACGATGTGGATAAAGTGCTGTGAGGCGATTCACCTTTTCCTGTCCATAGCAGTTTTTAGTGGTAAATCGACCTGTTAGACGACCTCCCTTTGTTTCTATTTGCGTCCCTAACACCTGTATCTTTTTATCGATTTCATCGAAAAAAGGTCGTACCCAGTTGTCAATGCTTGCGCTGATAATAAGTACAGTGGCTTGTTCTTCTTCGATAGCCGTTCTTACTTTCTCTATCCCTGCAGGACGAAGTAGGTGTTTGTTTTGCTCTGCAAAGTGTGTACAAAGTGCGTTGAAATCGTCAATATTCATCCCTTTAAAGAAGTAAGAAAAAACCTGCTGCTTTGCCTTCCAATTAGGATAAAGATGCAGTTTCATCAGTAGGAGGAGGGGTGAAAAGAGTAGAAAACCACGAAACATTTGTCCGCTTCCTTTTGCAAAGCGGATAAATTCAAGGAGAGTGTCCTTAGTAGTCAGTGTGCCATCGAAGTCGAAAGCATATATCTTTCTCATGTCCTATTGGATATTCTTAAGTACGTAGATAATGAAAAGGAAGGCAAGTCCGAAGGCTAAGACGATGAGCTGCATAAAACGGTCGTGCATCATCACCTTCGTTGGGTCACCACTCTTCTTGTCGACAACTGATATTTGGATATAACGTAGTAGCCCCAAAAGTACAAAGACACTGGTCAGATAAAGGTGATCCGTATGGAAATTTGCGATGGTTTCGGGACTTACTGTGTACATAATGTAGCACACGAGGGTGACACTCGCTGTAATCGTAATGGCTTGATTGATAAACGTAAGATTATAACGAATCGTATTCTGGCGAGGTGCATGGCCAGTCTCGTTCATCTTCACAACATCGTCACGGCGTTTTGCAAAGGACAAGAAGAGCATTAACAAGAATGTCATCAGAACAATCCACTTACTCAGATGTATGTCTGTTGCATATCCTCCGGCAAGGATACGAAGTACAAATCCGAAGGCAACAACACACACGTCAATGATTGCATAACGCTTCAAACGGAGACAATAACCTATATTTAACAGCCAATAGAAGATTATTACACTGGCTGTCTCAACCTGACGTGCATGCAACAAAAAGGTCGAAGTCATCGATAGAACAAACATCAATCCCATCAATATATAGCCCTGTGTAATGCTAACAGCCCCCGATGCCATTGGACGATGACATTTCACTGGGTGCTGACGATCATCATGAACATCGACAATATCGTTCAGACAATAGATTGACGAGGCAGTCAGACTAAAAGACAGGACTGTGATTAATCCTGCATAAACCGCTTCCCATTGCAGTAAAGCACCTCCAAAGAAGACTGGAAGGAAGACGATAAGATTCTTAATCCATTGATGTGGACGTATTAACAGTATAAGGTTCTTCATTTTATTCTATTCTCTATGGGCGTTATAATCCCTTTAATTACAGTTTGTAAGAGCCATGCAAATATCAGGCTGATGACAGTCGTCACAACAAACTTGTGCCAATAAGACCAATCAGTCTGCTCAAGATAATCGAGTACGAAGTGGGAATGTATCAAATAAAGTTCCAAACTCAATGCACCAAATACTTTTAGTATTTTGTTGATATACTTTGGTGTATGACGAAGGACTTGATTGAAGAGGATAATCGATGTAAACGTAAGGGGGATATAAAGCATACGTTCAAGGAATAAAGGGAACTGTCCGTGCTTCTCTTGTTCAAGAAACAGACAAGAGGAAAGGGCAATAATGAATGTTATCACTATCATCCAAATAGCCGAGCCACTCACGATGTCTTTCCGTTTCACCGCCTCTGCAATGTTAATACCTATAAAGAAGATGGGTGCACGGCTCCAGAATATCTCTAAATGACCTACTGAATCATGCAAAGGGGTAATATATTCCACCACTACACACCACATTATCATGATAACAGGAGTCCAACGATAAAAAGGATTCTTGGCGATAAGCATCATATAAAATGGACTCACAAGATAGAAAACCATAATAGCTGGAATATACCAGAACGTTAGCTCATTGTGTATCCAGAAGTCCCAGTTAATCGTTATGTCCCCGATGAGATCGATGATATTCATACTGTGCCCACGATGTCCTGTGAGATTGACGTTAAGGAAATCGGGTATATAGTAGAGACAGGCCATGAAGAGCCAAGTAGGATAGACACGTAAGAAACGTCGAAGATAAAACTTTCGCAGCGAAGGGTGCTTTGTCCAAGAGAACCACAAGCCCATACCGCTCAAGAAGAGAAAGAAGTCTACACCGATATTACCCATTCTCTTCAAGCCAAAGAAGGCATCTTCACGTGGCAATCCCACATGAAAAAGAATAACGAAGATGATGGCCAACCCCATCAACTCACCTCGGTAACGGCTTATATCAGCTAATTCAATGCTTCTTATCTTCATTTATTGCGATGAAATCGTGTATTTATAAGACTCCTTTACTTTAACTTTGGACTCGGTATCTTCTTCATTAACTCTTTGAACAACCATGCTAAACAAAGCGACGATATAATGTAAAGGAGGAGTCCCGTCCAATACTCTCCCCCTCGAGAGATTGGAATAAAGATCTTTCTTGTGATAGGATGACAGACGAAAAGGGCTGCTGAGATGCTGCCAACCCACGAGAAAACACTCATAACAGAGAAGTACTTATTGCCAATTACGCCTTCTATCCAACTGAGTAATCTCACGAAAGTAATAGCGGCAACACATATTACAAGTGGTACAAAATACCATGTTATATAGCTGAAACTCATCAGTAGTATGGCAAATAACGAAAGAACAAAGACGACAAGGTTTGTAGCAGTCGTCCAGGCGTGTGCGTATCTCGCATAAAGTACACCAAAGCCGAATGGCAGCATACCACCGATAAAGTTATACCTCCAGCGGTTCAAAGCCTCACTCTCTGGTTCACAAGATAACTGTATGGCAAAGCAAAGCACTATCAACACAACATTCCACGCCCAATGTCGTCGATAGAGGAAAAGTCGATACACGATATACAACTGTATCATAAGCCCAAAGAACCAGTAAGGACCAGGCCAAATAATATCGTCGGGATTGGGAAGAAGATTATTAAAAAGTCCCATTTGACCGATAATATCCATCACATGATAATCGTGTGGAGCATCTGTAATAGCGTCAACCATCGTAAAAGCCACAAAGCCAACTATCATCATACGGAAAAGCTTTACCCAATGATATTTGATAAAACCAAAGACTGGAAGACTTGATTGTGACTGCAGCATACTTGTTGGCACTGTTGGCTGTTGCTTTTCGTACTTCATCGTCAAGCCGTATGCTGATAAGAAGAGGAATACAGGTACTCCATAATGCCCAAAGAACGATAGAATATGAAAGAAGAACAATTCGTTCCACGACTCTTGTAACACTTGATAGAGTTTGTCTACATTGCGTTGAAAATACTGATATTCGTTCTCCTTTACCACTGGACGCAACCAATGGCAGTAATTATGTAGGAAGATTCCGATAATGGCAAGCCCTCTTAACGCATCACACTCTACCCGTGTAAGCAACGTTTCTCGGCGTTCTTTCGTCTGTTTGGGTACGGATTGTTCTGTATATGTATTCCTTTCCTTATTAAACATCCTAACTTTAATGATTGATTTTGTACGTTTTAAGCGTTTCTTTATACTACTCTAATTCCCCTCTATGTGTCCAGCAGCCACCTTGGAAGCTGTCTTCTATTTTGATATAGACTTCGGCTTCCGTAAGAGATGCTTCTCCGAAGGACGAGTAAGCTTATCGTAATCCGTTGTATTCTTTAGTATTCTCGGTCTCATTTCATTGTATTGTGGACTGAGGATATTATACTCTGCATGATAGTCTTTCGTATGAATACCTGCCAAATAGAGCAGCATGTGCGGTAGTGCATCCGTCATAAAACGACGGTTTTTAGCACCTATTATTTCTTTGTAAATGTCGGGATGCTTAGCAGCATACTTATAAGAGCAGAAGATCCAGAAAGGAATTTCAAACTCATAATGCGCTAAGTCGTAATCAATAGCAGCCGAGTGATTGCGGCAGATGAATCCACGATTACCCTCATAGCATTCCTCTCCATGATCAGGCATATAGATAATGATAGCCTCCTTGTCCTCAAAACGACTAATAATAGCATCTACAATGGAGTCATTATATAAGATAGCATTGTCGTAATCAGCCAATACATTTCGCTGTTTTCCATCAAGGTCGGCACGTTTCTTCTCATAATCTTCTGCCTTAAAGTGGCGACGGTCGCTTGGGAAACGTTGGTTATATTTGACGTGCTGTCCGAGGAGATGGAAGATGATAAGATTATGAACGGTGTTGTATTGTTGCTGATTTTTATCGTAATCATCGAGCAAACCTCGATCAAATCGGTATAATTGTTGATTGCGTGAATCGAACATCGCCGCTGAAAGTTCTGGATGATTAAGGAAGAATCCACCACTAAAATCATACACAGCCTGCTTTGCCTTAGGTAAGAACTGATTAGTGATAAAGGTCACATGATAGCCTGCCTTACGGAAGAGTGAAGGGAAAAGTGGGTAATCGCACCACTCCCCTTTCTCTCCAACAACGTGTAGAGAAAAGACGTTCTTAAACACGAAACTGGTCAGATTCCATGGTGCTACGACATCACTGAACGGTACAAGCAATCCCGACTTCTCTCGTTTAATCTGACGTGGGGTCGTCGGCATGAAATAGCCATACTGTTGCGAATGTAGCTTTCCATAGCTTTCACCGATGATAAGGACGATATTTGGCGATTTAAACGAACAACTATCCACACTCATCTTGTCTTTAGCTTCGATGAGACGGTCAACTTGTTGCGATGCTAACTCATTAGAGAAAATACTGAAAGCAAGGCGATAAACTGGCAGATAGAACTGTGCACAATCTGCAGTTGTTAGTTCATGTTCTACAGAGCCAATGGTGTCTAAAGAGAACATTTGTACCATTTCTTTCTTGTTGTGCGCAGATGATTCAATCGCCCAACCAAGAAATACGAGACAAACGCCCCCAAGAATGTGGTGACTATGGTTAATGATTTGTTTCGCCACTGTAACCTTATATCTAATAGCTGGTGGCAGTTTTACCTTCTTCAGAAATGTTGTTAGAATATGAATAAGCATAACAAGCAGTAGTAATCCTACACTTGAGAAGATAAGGTCAGACGTAAAATAACTACTGAAAAACTCGCTTGTCTCACGTTCATCAGTCTCACCAACAAGTAGGAGCATTGACGGATTCAACGTTGATTGGAACTTTACCCAACAGAAGAGATCGGTAAGACTCGTGCAGTAAGCGATGATATACAAAAAAGCACGAATCCATCGGCGAATCTTTAGAGGGAATAGTGTGAGAATGATGCAGATAATATATAGGTCGAGAAACAACTCTAACCACAGGTTACTATATACAGTAGCATCGGGGTTGTTGGTTGGCAACTCCGCATATGATACTAATATACCGATAAGGTACATGAAGAAAAAGAATGAGGCGTTGTCCTTAATAGGCTGATACGCCTTATTCAGTAAACTGACAGCATACTTAATAAATTTCATGTAAACGTATATATTTGCTTGCAAAGTTAACACTATTTTAGTACAAGGCAAAGTTTAAGTACAAAATAATACGGTGTTAGCAAGTAAGTCTTGTTTCGTATGAGTTTTATAGGTTCTTCCATTAAATGTGTGGAGCTTTCCCGTATAGGTTTAAACTAACTCTCATTAGCTTACAATAGGTATTTTTTTGGTTCTACTATTAAATATATAGATTGAAAATAGAATAAAGAGTTACAGGCTTGTAGGCTATTACAATCTCAGATTAGTTGGTCTTACAAAGGAGGATAATCTACAAGATAAAATGCAAATTGAGACTATGTCATTCAGTATTCTACAAGCAACCTATTACCATACCAACGCTACTTGTAAATTATTTTCATACTCTCCGAAACCAATACATACTCTTTTGGCTTCTAAAAGACGCTTAATTGACTTGCAAAAGACACCCTTTAAGCCCCTTACTAACGCCATTTTGAAGTCCAATTAAGCACCTTTTCTGATGCCACTTTATAATTAACTGAATTACTGATGGTTACAACCTTGCTTTTTACATGTGTTTTTGTACTTATTTATAGATCGTTTACTCGAATTTATGTAATGATTATTCAAAGCGTTATCTATTACTTTTCAAGTATTAAAAAGAAAAAGGTTCCCTGTGTCGGAGGATGAGAAAAGAATAGATAGTGAACAATTCTAACTATGTCTTTGTTCCGTCAACGCTATACAAAAAGCATCCACAGATTCAACCGAAGGACTTAATTCTTACTATAGTATGCCTTCCGATTTGGGTTTAAAACAAAGGAAATAAGTATTATTCTTGGGTAACATTCGTCATTATCATACATTATGATTATCTTTACACCCAAAACTAAATACTTAGAATATGGAATATGATTTTCTATCCTTTTTTAGTATCATCTTATTTTCAATAGCATTATTGGGCTTCTTCTATCTTATCTCCAAGCTTAACCAAATAAGTAATACGCTAAACAACGTCAGTTTTGAGATTTCCACACTGAAACTTATCATTGAAAAGATGCAGCGTGAGAAACAGAAACAAGCTGAAACTGCAACAGAAATAAAGCCAAAAGAAACTCTTGAACAACCTAAAGAACAAGTTGTAGAAACTCCGAAGGAAATTCATAATGAGTCCGTTAGCCCTAATCCTAACTGGTGGCAACAACCTATAACGGATGAAACACCAACAACCGAAAAGGCTAAAGAAACAGAGACTACAATTGAAAACGAACTACCTGAGTTACAAGAGACACCAGAAACTATAGAAGTTCCTATTGTACACAATGAGGATATCAGACCTTCTACTGTAGAAATTCCTATTCAAGAGACAAAGGACAAGACTCCAGAAGTTGAGGAAGAAACCCCTGAAACCATTGAAGAACCTGTAGAAGAAAAGCAGGAAGAACCTGCAATGGCTATGGAGGAAGAGGAGGAAATAGAAGAATATGCCACCTCTGAGACCAACTTTGAGAAATATATCGGTGAGAATCTCTTTGGAAAGATTGGTATTCTCATCTTTATCATTGGTATCGGTTTCTTCGTTAAATATGCTATCGACCAGAATTGGATCAATGAGACTGCACGTACGTTGATGGGCTATGCGGTCGGCGCAGGTATGTTAGTACTGGCTGAACGATTACACAAACGCTACCATACTTTCAGTTCACTGTTAGCTGGTGGTGCCTTTGGTATCTACTATTTGATTACAGCCATTGCCTTCCATTACTATGGTTTGTTCTCTCATACAATGGCATTCGTGATCTTATGCGTCACAACTATCTTCATGTCGGCAGTCTCCGTCCTATACGATAGGAAGGAATTAGCAGTCACAGCACTCGTTGGCGGCTTTATTGCACCATTCATTATTAGTACGGACTCAAGTAGTATCATTAGCCTACAGATTTATATTACCATATTGAACATTGGTATGTTCTGCCTTGCAATGTATAAGAAATGGGCAATACTACCTATGGTTTCCTTCGCTTTCACCTATATAATATTATGGGGAACAACAGCATTAGGATCATTCTCTGATAGCGAAGCTGTCACAACTTATCCTACCCTATTTGCTTTTGCAACATTATTCTACGTCATCTTCCTATTACCTGTTGTCTTTATTCTGCGCACACAGTATGGTGAAAATACCAGACTTGGACTATTGGGTATCATCACAGCTAATAGCTTCATGTATCTTATTTATGGCGATTTCCTCTTACAACACTTCGAGGCATCATCTGATACGACAGCTTACTTAGCTTTCTTCATTGCTGCTGTCAATCTGGCAATACACCTTTATTTGCGATTCCGCGTCGAAGGACAAGACACACTGCGCAACCTTATGTTAGGACTTGCGGTCACATTCGCCTCTATGGGTATTCCAATTCTGTTCAGCACAGCCAATGTTCTTATGGTATGGGCAGCTGAGTCAGTACTTCTTTTATGGCTCTTCACAAAAGAGAAAAACAGAATCTACGAGTTGGCTTCAGCAGTATTATTACTCCTAACGTTGGGAGCATTGGCATACTACAGAACAACTGACACCTTCATCCATGATACAGGAGATAGTTTATTCTTCAATGGTGCCTTCTTTGTGACTACATTTGTAAGTATAGCCTACTATGTTGTAGCTGTCATTATGCAATTTAATAAGGAACTATTCAGTGATACGAAGCGTCTAATCGCATACACTCCATGCAATGCTATAGCCTATGCGTTGGGCTTCAGCATCCTGTTCCTTGCTTTCAGAGACAACTTCCACTTCCATCTTGAGCAACCAATATCAGATTATGCGTCTCTACTTACAGCAAACATAATGCTCTTAGGAGGAGCACTTATCCTGCGCAAACGCTTCGAAATAAGTGAAAACAAGTTAGCATACGAGATAAGCCTCTACCTTGCAGGTATCTTATTTGCTATGACTGTATGGAATTACACTGATCCTGAAGGACTCTTACTGAGATGGTTAATGGCACTTGTAACAATCGCTTATATGGCATATTGTATGCGTGGTCAACTCCTTGTAACCTCTAATCAGCGAAACTTACATACAGAATACTCTATCATATCAACACTGATGTGGCTTACATTGACGCGTTTATTGCTGATTACTTTCAATGAAGTAAACTTCAGTACCGCCTTCTCTTTGTCGTTAGGTATTGCAGCCTTCATCTTGATGTGTATCGGTATGCGTTACCATAGTAAGGAGATTCGTATTGTTAGCTTGGCAGAATTCGGTATTGTCATTGGCAAACTCATTCTCAATGACGTATGGGCAATGCCTGCTCTCGGTAAGATTATTGTCTTCATCAGCCTTGGAGCCCTTCTCCTTATCCTCTCATTCCTCTATCAGAAGCTTAAAGATGCACTTTTCAATGAGGAAAAACAAGAACAGGAGTAAGCCTCAACATCAGACATTAACATAACAACTATCGCCCTCATCTGTCCAAACTTCATTTCTATCTTGGACTGATGAGGGCGATTGCCATTATACGATATCAGCTTTATCCCTTATCAAAAGAGCAGCAATATCTGTAAGAAAAAGACTTTATTATTTAAATATTGAGCAACACAATCTTGTTCATCAGTAGTTCTTATTGCACTACGGATAGTGCAATTTATGCAGAATATTGCACTGTCCGTAGTGCAATCTCAATTATAAATATCATTAAAATACTCATAAATAGGACTATTTAATGAAGCTTTTTCCACATATTAGTTAGCTATTAACCTCTCATTATCTTTATTATAATAGCATTTAAACACCTTTCTTCCCATCTTCAACCTATGTGCGACTACTCCGCACATGCCGTGCTGATGGTTCGCACCAATGGTGTTCGGCCTCCGCACCAATGGTGCGGAGCACTAAACACATTGCAATAACTTATCAACATGGGGGCAACTTATTGATAGAAGCAAGCTATACTACCAAAACTAACTAACCGATATGCGGTTAAAAAAGGTTTCACATACAAGAGAATACAATTACAGTAACAGATAGTCACAACACATAAAGCTGTCCTTTTAGAAGTTTAAAGACATAGAAAATTACCGACGAAGCATGTTAAAAGAATAAAAAAAACACATCGCTAATGTAGTTCTTCAGTAAAAAAAACGACTAATAGAATAACATTGGTCTTTTTTATTTACCTTTGTAATAAGATAATATCTAAGACAAGTAACGTCTTAATAACACCTTTAAGGTGAGAAGAAGTAACATTAAATAGCAGAAAAGTATATATTTAACACATAAAACAATAAGCACATGAAAGCAAAAATCTTACTTTTTGCAGCCTCATTCATAGCTACATCAGCTATGGCACAGGGACTGAAGTCGGGTGTAGACCGCAACAACATGGACTTTAACGTGAAGCCCGGTGAGAACTTCTATGAGTATGCTGCAGGTAACTGGTTGAAGACCCATCCGCTTGACAAGGAGCATCCTATGAACGGTGCCTTTGTTGATTTGGAAGAATTGAACAAGAAACGCATCCGTGAAATGGTTGAGGATTATGCGAAGAAGCCACAAACAAAAGGCACTGTAGCACAGAAGATTGCTTCTATCTACAACCTTTACATGGATAGTGTACGCCGTAATCGTGAGGGATATGCACCTATTAAGCCTGTATTGGCAAAGATTCGTGCTGCGAAGAATCGTAAGGAACTCATCAAACTGATGTATGACCTCGACGTGAAAGGCTATGGCACCTTCCCTGTTGGCTTTGGTATGACAGTAGATGCTATGAACTCTGACCGTTATATCATTGGTATCTCACAAGGTGGTATTGGTCTTGATCCTGAATATTATACAAAGCCTAACGATCAACAGAAGGCTGTTATAACAGCATATAAGAGTCTGAACAACGATTTGTTCAAGATGACTGGCAACGATGCTGCAACTGCTAAGAAGAAGATGGAGGCTGCTTTCTCAATTGAGAACCAGATTGCAAAGGTTAGCTATGACCAAGTAAAGTCACGTGATCCACAAGCTAACTATCACCCAATGACTTGGGAACAACTCTTGAAAAACTATCCTGGTGTCGATTGGAACTATCTTTTGAAAGCTTCCGGCTACCCTAATAACGGCGGAAAGGTAGATGTTGGACAGCCAGAGCCTGTACATGAAGTTGAGAAGATACTTGCTACAGCTCCGTTAGACGCATTGAAAGCCTACATGGAGCTTGCTGTTATCTCAAGTTCTGCAGGTATGTTGTCTGATAACTTCTCTGATCGTAACTTTGAATATACCAAGGTGGCATACGGTGTTCAGCAGCAACAGCCACGTTGGAAGCGTGCTTTGTCTTTCGTACAGGGTATCATGGGTGAGGCTGTAGGTAAGCTCTACGTACAGAAGTACTTCCCTGAGAGCAGTAAGCAACGTATGATTACATTGGTGAAGAACCTCCAAGATGCTTTTGCACAGCGTATTGAAGAGAACACATGGATGACTGCTGCAACAAAGAAAAAGGCCATAGAGAAGTTGCAGGCATTTGATATTAAGATCGGTTATCCTGATAAATGGCAGAATATGGATAGCGTCTTCGTGATTGATGATAATAAGTCATTGATTGAAAACGTGAAGGCTGTACAGGAAGCAGCTATGAAGTATCGTATTGCTAAACGCTGGGGTAAGCCTGTTGATAAGAAGGAATGGCACATGACTCCACAGACGGTTAATGCTTACTATGACCCAACAACCAACAGTATTAACTTCCCTGCAGCTATTCTCCAGCCTCCATTCTTCGATCCAACAGTGGATGATGCAGCTAATTATGGTGCTATCGGTGCTGTCATTGGTCATGAGATGAGCCACGGATTTGACGACCAAGGTTGTCAATTTGATAAGGATGGTAACATGAAGAACTGGTGGACAGAAGAGGATAAGAAGAACTATGACGCTCGTACAAAGGTCCTTGTAGACTGGTTCAACAAGCAGGAAGTAATCCCTGGCTTGCATGTTAACGGTGAAAAGACACTCGGTGAAAACATCGGTGACAACGGAGGTTTGAACATTGCCTTCCGTGCACTTGAAAACAGTATGAAGGCAAAACCACTGAGCGATATGGACGGTTTCACACCTGCACAGCGTTTCTTCCTCGCTTGGGGACGTGTCTGGGCAAGCAATGTTGCTCCTCAGTTTGTTGCTTATATTGTCAATTCTGATGTTCACTCACCAAGTATCAGCCGTGTGAATGCAGCCCTTCCAATGATTGATAATTGGTATAAGGCTTTCGACATCAAAGAAGGTGACAAACTCTTCGTGCCACAACAGAATCGTGCACACATCTGGTAAGAGAATATTTTGATAATGTACATATCATTTGATATGCTTTATAAGCTCTGTAGTGTCACTATCTATTAAGCAATGACCACAGAGTTTTATACCTAATATAAAGGGAGTGTGTCCAACAAAAAGGATCCACTCCCTTCTTACTTTTGGACGTTTCTTTTTTAAACTTCTACCTTCTCGTATCAAAGTAGTTTTTGTTAAACAAAAATCAAAAGTCTTCCTATCGACAAAACTAAAACCAAAATACAAAGAATAAATAATCACAAGCAACCTTTTTGAGCACAGAGAAGGATGAAAAAAGAGAAAAACAAGAATGATATTTCATAGTCATTCTTTTATCAGATTAAGCATAAAAAACGCTGATTTCACCGTAAATTAGAACTAAATATTTTACGAATAGAATAATCTTTAAGCCCTAAAAATCAGACATATTAGCCTCTATTATAGGTGTAACAACAAAGTATTTTGTCATAATTTAACAAGTACAACGAGAAACATGATACTTTCCTTAATTCTCATATTATTGATAAGAAATAGTATTATTTATCTATTAATTCAATAAAATATTGTATATTTGCACCCAACAATAATTTTAATTGTAGATAAAATAGTAAAAAGTTTTTGCATAACAGCGCAATTTATATGCATTACTGAGCATAAAGAGCATCACAGGAACATAATAAACAGATTAAGATTCAAGATTTCAAGCAGCAGTAGGTAAGCTTACAAAACAACATTCTTTCATTAAAGACGGTATAAGAAACAAAGACATCGTTCTGCAAGAAACAAATAGATGTACAGACAAACATCATAAGTCTTGCCTAAATTCACCTGCTAAAATATAATAAAAAAGGAAACATACATACTGAATCTTTTCAGATTAGCATAAATAAAAATAACTACCAAAATCCTATTTTCAATGGGATATTTTTAGTTACCAGTGGGATTTCATCGTGAGATGAGATCCCACACCTTTTTTATAGAAGTACAAGATGATTCCTCTATTGTGCAAAATTCATCCTGTTCCACACCCAACTAATATCTGAAAAGCAGTTTTATAGAATCTTTATCTCCTATAACTGTAATCATTTCATTTCTTTTCAGTATCTTTGCATTCGGATAAATCATCAATTAAAAACAGAAAGAATATGAATGTAGGAGATAAAGTACCAGAGATTCTGGGAACTGACCAGGATGGAAAAGAAATTAAGTTGAGCGATTATAAAGGACAAAAGATTGTTCTTTATTTCTACCCTAAGGATTCAACATCAGGCTGCACAGCGCAGGCATGCAACCTTCGTGATAACTACAAGGAGTTAAGAGATAAGGGATATGTGATTATCGGAGCAAGTATACAGGACGAGAAGTCACACAAGAAGTTTATTGAGAAGAACGAACTTCCCTTCCCACTCATTGCCGATACCGACTTAAAGCTCGTTGAGACATTCGGTGTTTATGGTGAAAAGAAGATGTATGGTCGCACCTACATGGGTACATTCCGCACTACTTTCATCATCAACGAGGATGGTATCATTGAGCGCATCCTCGGTCCAAAGCAAATTAAGACTAAGGATCACGCTGCTCAAATCCTTGCTGAAGACTAAGTCTTGCAATGGAAGACATAGTAACAGAAAGCCGATAACACGCTCATAATAATAAGAGAACGCCGATAATAAAAGATTCAAAAAACGCTCTCTACTAAAAGAGATGTGATAAAAAAGAAACGAAACAACTATGTCTAAAGCTCAAGACACAAGCAGTAAGAAAACGAAGACGATAAGCAAAGATAGCAAAAGTCTAAGGAATAAAAAGCAACCTCACCATTCACTTCCCTCTTCACTTGGAGAGGGAGGGATGGTGAGGTCTTTTTGTAAGGGTATAGAAACAAACTCATTACGAAAAAGACTCCTTACCCTTGCTAACAAATATGAAACCTCATCTTTTCTCAATGGCGATCCATCATGGTTTATGCACCAAGTGATTGGCAAAAGGAATCAAGAAACCATCGCTTTTATTGCTGCGTGCCTAAGTTATGGTTCACGACAGGTTTTCCTGCCTCGCATACAATATCTGCTCGATTGCTCACGTAGCGAACCCTACGAATGGATTAAAACAGGAAAGTACACACTCGACATTCCTAATGACAATCAATGCTTCTATCGTTTGTATACCAATGCTATGATGTGCAACCTCTTCCATGCACTACGAAAGATGTATGAGGAGTATGGAGACATGGAGAATTACATTCGCAGCTATGCAAACCTCCAAAAGGGAAGTAAAAAGACAGATACAATTACCGCTATTGAAGCCATTTGTGACCATTTTTTTAAACATGAAGCCGTAGGAATCGTACCAAAAAACACGAGTTCAAGCTGTAAACGTGTATGTATGTTCCTACGCTGGATGGTTCGAACCAACTCTCCAGTAGACCTTGGACTATGGTCTGAACTCATCGACCAACGTTCGCTCATCATCCCTCTTGACACCCATGTTATACAGCAGTCTCTGCAATTAGGACTCATCACAAGCAAGACTGCTTCTATGTCGGTTGCTCGAAAACTAACCGATAAACTATTAGAGATCTTTCCTGATGACCCTCTAAAAGCTGATTTTGCACTCTTTGGATATGGAGTAAACCAGAAATAGAACAATCATCCCTGTTTGATAACAGACTCAAAGGATAAAGTAAGAACTCGTATTCTTTATTACCTTTGTAACAAAAATTCAAAGACTCAAAAACTAAAGAGGCTTAATTGGACGCTAACTAAGGCTTAATTGGCTTGCAAAAGGTGCCCTTTTGAGGTCTAACTAACGCCCTTTTGAAGTCTTATTAAGCACCTTTTAAAATGCACTTTCATACAACCCTGATTATAAGATAGTTACAAAAGCAGAACAAAAGGGTGCTTTTTTCTTAAATATCTGACTTCCTTTACTCTCTTTTTGTAAAGTTATTTCAAACTCACTAAATACTAAAACCAGTTTTCGAAATGGAAAGAAAGGGAGTATGAACAAGCGAAAATCGGTACTTGAAAACAAATAAAAACAAAAATCCCGACTACGTTATAAACGCAGTCGGGACCTTGTAACTACTCTCAAATTTCTAAATTACTTTTAAATTAGGCAGAGACGTGATTATTCAAATTAACTGCCTTTGCTACTAATGCTGCAACTACTACAGCTGATAATACTACTGAAATCATAATCTTTTTACCTTTAATGGGGAACCTTTTTCCCCTGTTCATTAATATGTTATCCTTTAATTACGAGTGCAAAGTTAGACAAAAACAAAACATCCAACAAAAGATACAAACAATAAAGTTAGGAATCTATCTTTTAATTAGCCTGCATCAAGCCGATTGACGTAAATCAAAGAAATATCACTTGCTTTTCTCAAATATTTAAACTAACTTTGCCAGCCACAAGCAAAAACGCACAAAAAGAATGGAGAAAAACCAAGAATTACGCAATGCGTGGGACTTTGTTGAACACACTGGGATAAGTATTTTCCTCACAGGAAAGGCTGGAACTGGTAAAACAACCTTCCTTCGTACACTCAAAGAGCGCAGCAATAAACGAAACATTATTGTTGCTCCTACTGGTGTGGCTGCTATCAATGCGGGCGGTATGACGATTCATTCTTTCTTCCAGTTGCCCCTCTCGCCCTTCGTACCTAATACTAACATCAAGAATCGATTTGATTATAGCAAAGAGAAACGCAAGATTATGCGTACACTCGATTTGCTTATCATTGACGAGATTAGTATGGTACGGGCTGATGTTCTTGATGCAATTGACTCCGTTTTACGTCGTTTTCGTGAGCCAGACAAGCCCTTTGGTGGTGTACAACTCCTGATGATAGGCGACTTACAACAGCTTACTCCCGTTGTAACTCCTGAAGAAGAGGAACTATTACGACAGTACTATGACACTCCTTATTTCTTTGGTTCAAAGGCATTACGCAGCATTAGCTATGTAACTATTGAGTTAACCCACGTCTATCGACAGCAAGATGAAACCTTCATCACCTTACTTAATAATATAAGAGAGGGGAAAGTGTCTGCAGATGACCTCCAACGCCTCAACGAAAGATATGACCCAACGTTCCAACCACAGGAAGGTAGTGATTATATTCGATTGACAACACATAACAGAATGGCGGAAAGCTATAACGAAGACCAACTTCGTAAACTTCCCGCAAAAGCCTATACCTTCAGCGCAGAAACCGATGGTAACTTCCCTGAATACAACTATCCAACAGACTTCAACCTTACGCTAAAGACGGGTGCGCAGGTGATGTTCATACGTAATGACAACAATGGACGTTACTATAATGGACGTATCGGACACATTACTCATGTTGATAATGAGAAGATATACGTTCTATGCCCTGGAGAGAATGAGGAATTTGAGGTTGAAGTTGAGACGTGGGAGAACACTAAATACACCTTAAACGAGAAAACAAAACAAATAGAAGCAGAGGTGCAGGGTACTTTTAGGCAGTATCCACTGCATCTGGCATGGGCTATTACCATACATAAAAGCCAGGGACTTACCTTTGAACATGCTATCATAGATGCGCAAGCATCCTTTGCTTCGGGACAGGTATATGTTGCACTAAGTCGATGTAAGACCTTAGAAGGTTTGGTTTTGGCATCGCCGATTGGTAATACTGCGATTATAAATGATAATCGTGTAAGTGAGTATATCTCTCATCAAACAGAAGAAGCAGAAAAGAGTATCTCCGCTTTACCTGCCTTGAAAGAAGAATACCACCGCCAATTACTTATCGAGTTATTCAACTTCAACGAGATTAAAACCTATGAAACGACTCTCTTTAGGGTATTAACAGAGTTCTTCTTCAAGTTTACAAAGATAAATGCACTGCATAAGATGGCGCTTACTGACTTAGAGTCACGCATCATCCAAGTATCGATGAAATGGGAGAATCTTATCAGAAAGATGACCACCGAGCAACTTCACGAAGAGGATTTCAAGGAGAGAATAAAGAAAGGAGCGCTCTACTTCCATAGTGAGTTGACCGAAATCTTCAGTAGAATGATAGAGTTGACCAAGGAAGTACAGACAAATAATAAAATAGGTGCTAAACGTTTTGACAACGCTTACACTGAACTTAAACAGACTTACCTGGCAAAGCATGATCTGTTAGAAAGCATAATAGAAGATGGTTTCTCGATTACTACCTACCTCACAGCAAAGCAAGAGGCTATTCTCAACAGTATTTCCGATGGAAACGAGAGAAAAAGAAGAAAGAGAAAGGAAGAGAAAGACAAGCCTAAAGAAAAGAAGATCAGCACTTCTGAACAGACATATAACCTCTTCAAAACTGGAAAAAGCGTTGAAGAGATTGCCAAAGAGCGAGGATTGACACAAGGTACAATCCAAGGACATCTCGTATCTTACATCCTAAATGGAGACATAAAGCTTGAAGAAGTGATTGATGAAAAGAAAATAAATATCATCAAACGGATAATTAAAGCTGTTGGAACAGAGAACGGAATGAACCCTATTAAGGAGTTGTGCCCTTCAGATATAACCTATAATGACATACGATTAATTATGAAAACAATGGTAACTTAAAGACTAAACAACACCTTTACAATCTTATAAAAAGAGGGATTACCATGCTTTTCAAGATAATCAAACTATCAAAAAACGTCAAAAAAGAAGACCTAATAAAATAAAACAACCTCTGAGACGTTGTCATACAACATAAAATCCCAGCATAAACCGTACTAAAAAGGAAAGAGTGAGGTTTTCTGAGATTATTTTATTATCTTTGTATTAGACAACAACACAAATATATCATGATACTAAGTTATGCAACCTCATTGGCGGCTATAATTGCTTCGGCTATATGCTTTGCCATCATTGCATTGATGTATAGGAAGTCCCCAAGTGGTCCACTCACTTTTAAGCGTAGAATAATTATATTGGACTATGGGCTTCTTCTTCTATATCTTTGCTGCCATTTTTCACGTAGTATAAACGATGAAACGGAGATTTTATGCGTTCCGTCGATATTATCATTATACCTTCTTTGGGAGTCTTTCCTTATCACATGCACGACATTCAGCAATGGAAAGATTTACAAAAATAAGTATGCTCTGTTATTCTATAACCTCTTACCGCTATCACTACTTGTCCCACAGATGATATATGCAGCGAATGGAGACATTCATCATTACCAGAATTATAGTCAGCTATTAGCTGATCTCCAGCAAACGATGCCAATACAAGCATTAATGCGTATTATCTTTTCAGCAGGTATCCTCTTCTGCAAGCTATTGATGATTATAGAGATTGTGACACAACTGATTAAATATAAGCATCAAATTATCGATGAAAACGGAGATCTTAGAGGTATAGCACAACGCAACAAGTTCTATTTAGGGACGGGAATACTCCTCATAATGATAACGTTAGGACAGCTTGTTCCGTCTACAATTTACCATGCCTTATTAAAGATTTGCATCATCTTTACTGTCATAGCAATCACACGTTCCTACGTGAATCTACATAAACACATTATGATTTTGGAATCAAACAACTATAACAAAGGTAATTCTATCAAAGAAAAAATAGATAAGTGGCTTCATCAGGACCCATTCCCATTGGCTGATACAGAGCTTACAATGGAGAAGACGGCAGCATCTATAGGAATACAGACCGTAGCTCTCTCCTACTATATCTATGAGTTTGCAGGTAAGACATTCCTATCTTGGCAAAGCGAATGTCGTATGATTCATTGCCGTGAGTTACTCAAAAACGATGACAAAAACATCTCAGAAATCGCATACGAATGTGGTTATAGCGACCTTGCGGCTATGAGTAAAGCCTTCAAAAAGAGGTTCGGAGTAGCTCCGACCATTTATAGGAAGAGGCTTAGCGACACTAAAAGACCTCAAAACACAGAATCGCTTGAAGATAAAGTTTAATCGATGAAATGGGCGAAAAATGATGTTTAAAAAGGGTATAAAAGGTAGTTATAATAAAAAATAAGTCTTATAACAAATATAATTTATTTGCACAGACATCTTTTTCCCACAAAATAACTATCTTTGTATGTCAATTAAAGATATTTCTTGAGTAGCAATCAAATTACGTTTAAATAGTTATTAGTAAGTTAATAGTCAAATTAAACTAATTAGGATGGTCCTCGTGAGAAGATTGCCTAATGATTTTTTGAGTCAAATAATTTTTTGAGTTATTTAGTTAAGTGGCTGAGTGTATGTCTGCGTGAGCAGATATACACTTTTTTCTTTTCTATAGTTTGAGTCGACAAACCGCGTGGTTTCATAAGAACTTCACGCATAAACAATTCTTTAGCAGCCTACCTTATAATTCACAATGAGGCAAATACAGTTCCCCCTACCACCTTTATTCATTGTATTATAGTTCGTCCCATGTCGCGTTCTTGGTAAACACCAACTGTGCGGAGCATGAGCACCAACAGTGCGGAGCATGAGCACCAACCGTGCGAAGCACTAACACCATTCGTGCGGAGGGTTAAACACCTTATAATATACAACTAAGATGAAAGGCATTTGTTGTTAACAAAGAGTTGTATAGCCCAAAACAAAATGGCATTATTGGATTAAGAGGCACCCTTTATCAAAGACAATAGGAATGAAAAGAGCACAACTATCAGCTTTAAAGTACAATTTTGATTAAAAATTATTAGGCTGTAATAATAGAGAATAATATCCTTAAATACTTTGCCAGATAATCTGAAAATAACTAATTTTGCAGATAGAACTTTCATTATAAGACAAAAGATATGGCAAATTTAAGATTTGGAGCTGTTGAAGAAGCATTCAAAAAACGCCCCTTAGAAGTCAAGACACCTACAGAACGTCCAGAACAGTTCTACGGTAAGTACGTCTTTAATCGTGCAAGAATGTACAAGTATCTCCCTGTTGATGTGTACCAAAAGCTGATAGACGTCATTGACAATGGTTCACGATTAGACCGTTCCATCGCAGATGCAGTAGCGCAAGGCATGAAGAAATGGGCAGAGGAACATGGAGCAACTCACTACACCCACTGGTTCCAACCGCTAACAGAAGGTACAGCAGAGAAACACGATGCCTTTGTCGAGCATGATGGCAAAGGAGGAATGATTGAAGAATTCTCAGGAAAACTACTCGTTCAACAGGAACCTGACGCCAGTTCTTTCCCTAATGGAGGAATCCGCAATACCTTTGAAGCACGTGGCTATTCAGCCTGGGACCCAACCAGTCCTGTATTCATCATCGAAGACACACTTTGTATTCCTACAATATTTATATCTTATACTGGAGAAGCACTCGACTACAAAGCACCATTATTAAAATCACTCCATGCTGTTAATGTTGCAGCAACTAAGGTTTGCCAATACTTTTATCAAGACGTAAAGCAGGTTCACACTAACCTTGGATGGGAACAAGAATACTTCCTTGTAGATGAAGACTTGTACTTTGCTCGCCCTGACCTTATGCTTACAGGCCGTACGCTGATGGGGCATGACTCTGCAAAGAACCAGCAAATGGACGACCATTACTTCGGTACAATCCCTGAGCGTGTACAAGCTTTCATGAAGGATCTTGAGATACAAGCACTCGAATTGGGTATTCCTTGCAAGACACGTCACAATGAGGTTGCCCCTGGTCAGTTTGAGTTGGCTCCTATCTTTGAGGAATGTAACCTTGCAGTAGACCATAACATGCTATTGATGTCACTCATGAAGAAGGTTGCACACAAGCATAGTTTCCGCGTTCTTCTACATGAGAAGCCTTTCGATGGAGTCAATGGTTCTGGTAAGCATAACAATTGGAGCCTAAACACTGACACTGGTATTCTCCTCCATGCAGCAGGTAAGACACTTAACGATAACCTTCGTTTTGTAGTCTTCATCGTAGAAACCTTGATGGCTGTCTATAAGCACAATGGTCTTCTGAAAGCATCAGTAATGAGTGCAACCAACGATCATCGTCTTGGAGCTAACGAAGCACCACCTGCTATTATCTCCTCATTCCTCGGAAAACAGATTAGTGATCTCCTTGAGCATATAGAAAAGGCTGACAAGGAGAACATCTTTAGCCTTACAGGAAAGACTGGTTTACAGATGGACATTCCAGAGATTCCAGAGTTGCTTATTGATAACACCGACCGTAACCGCACATCTCCTTTTGCCTTTACAGGTAACCGCTTTGAGTTCCGTGCTGTAGGTTCTGAGGCTAACTGTGCATCTGCAATGATTGTACTGAACACTGCTGTAGCAGAAGCTTTAGAGCGTTTCAGTGAGCGTGTTGACGCCTTGGTTGAAAAAGGTGAAGACCTAACATCGGCAATCATCGATATCATTCGTGAAGATATCAAGACCTGTAAGCCTATTCACTTCGATGGAAACGGATATTCTGATAGCTGGAAGGAAGAAGCCAAGAAGCGTGGACTCGATTGCGAATCAAGTTGTCCTAAGTGCTTCGACCGCTACCTTGACGAAGATTCCATCAAGATGTTCGAGTCGATGAACGTGATGAAGCGTAATGAGTTGGAGGCACGTAACGAGGTAAAATGGGAGACATACACCAAGAAGATACAAATCGAAGCACGTGTAATGGGCGATTTGGCGATGAACCATATTATCCCTGTGGCAACACATTACCAGAGTCAGTTAGCGAAGAATGTGCAGAATATGGTCAATATCTTCGGAGATGTAGAGGGAAAACAGCTCAGTGAGCGTAATATAAAGATTATACGTGAGATTGCTGAACGCACTAATATCATCGAGACGGGTGTTGAAGAACTTGTCAATGCACGTAAACAAGCCAACAAAATAGAAAGTCAACGCGAAAAAGCAATCGCTTATCATGATACTATCGCACCAAAGATGGAAGCCATCCGATATCAGATTGATAAATTAGAGTTAGTGGTCAGCGATGAGCTTTGGACACTTCCTAAGTATCGCGAACTGCTCTTTATCAGATAAAAGATTGCGGTTTCATCGACAATTAACACTTTCTTCGTATCTTTACTTAACACTGTAAGGGGCGAAGAAAGTACCAAAAGAAAGGCAGGTAATCCAAACATCAACGGATTACCTGCCTTTCTTCTATCTATCTAAGATACGTATTACTGCTCTTCTTTCTCCTTATAGATAACATTATTAGCACCACTTGTAAACTTCAGTGCCTCTGGATGCTCATCTACAAAGCTCTCAATATGACGAACACGCTTCTCTTCGAAGATCTCATCAACCGCTATAAGGATGCCTGTTTCCTCAACATCGCCAAAGCCATAGTTGATAGCTGTACCGAAGAGTTTCATCGTTGGAGAAAGATTCATATAAGCATTCACTAAAGGAGGGATGTTATATCCCAACTCACGTATCTCTCTATTTAATATTCTATAGTCCTCCTTAAAACCATTTCCTTGGAAAAGAGCATCCAACTCAGTGGTTGGAGTATCAATTTTCAACGGTTTAATCGGTATAATAAGGTCATCCTTATCATCAAAATACTTCTTCAAAAAGTAAAGAATCATATCCCTACCACGACGGATATAAGAAGGATACATGGTCATCTTTCCGAAGAAATACTTACATTCAGGGTACAACACTGTCAGCGCTCCAAGTCCATCCCAGAGGTTATCTAACGCAAAGATGCTCTTAGAATTCTTACGAACATTCTGGTAATCCAATGAAACAAAAGAACGTCCAAGCTCAACTGTATAAGGAGCATACTCCTTCATGAACTTATCAGAGAAATGGAACATGTGACTTGTTGCGACCTTTGGTTGTCCGTTTTTATCTATTTCCCACTCGCTACCAAAGATATAACGATATCCACCGATAATCTCTTCCGCTTCAGGGTTCCAAACAATCAACTGTCTACAACAATTCTCCATCGTGTCGAACTCATCAACATCCATCGATTTGCCCGTACCACCCCCAGCCGAACGGAAAGCAATTTCGCGCAGACGCCCAATCTCCTTCATCACGTTTGGAGCTATCTTAGCCGTCACAATATAAATTTCATTGTGACTTTTGTTCGTCGAACGAAGCATCCGTTCAGGAGTCAACTCGCTCTTGAGTAACTCCTTGCTAATGGGTTGGATGATTTCTTCTTCCATATATTCTATCTATCTTTTTCTTTCTCTAAATCTAATCGCTTGATTGAACCCTTTATTCTGTCATTTAATAAGGCTAAATTTTAGAGCTCATAAACCATATCTTCAACATATTTCGCCCATTCCATCGATGTGCGACTCTTATCAAATGTCTGCCAAGGGATAGGCTTTCCTATTGCTACACGGAACGTTTTACCAACGTTTCTGTACATCTCATCGACAAGGAATAGCATCGCTATATTCACCTTCTTAACGTATTTATCACTGAAATGTGCTATACGATAGAATCGATCAGAATTACGTCCGCCAAAGAAGATGGGGACTACATCACGCTGATACTCCACACTCTTGGTGATAAACGTCTTCTTCCACTCTAAGTCATGAATCTTCCCGTTAATCTTACGACTATTCAGCCCAGCAGGGAACATCAAGATATGATTATCACTTTTGAAGCCAGCTTCAACCATGCGAGGGAAATCACGACTCTGCTTTCCAGTTTTGTTGATGCCAATACTTACTGGTTTTAAGCCCGGAAGATTGAGTAATAAGTCATTAACCAAATAGCGAAATCTGCCATCATAGTGCTTACCGATAATAGATCCCAATGCTACACCATCCTGCCCTCCAAGAGGGTGATTTGAAACAAAGGTATAAAGCTTACCATCATCCTTATCTGGAAGATTCTCTAAACCTTCGATTTGCAGTGTCATGTCAAGATATCTAACACATTCCGTGAGCCATTCTGTCCCTGACAAACCACGACTATCCCATAGAAACTGATTAACCTCATCTTCATGAAGGATTCTTTTTAGCCAATTGACGGCAAAAGAAGGAACGAATTTAGCCTTCGCCCCCATCTTATCTCTTAGAATCTTGTCTATGTCTATCGTCTTCTCTATTTCTGCACCCATGTACTCAAATCTCTCCTAACAAAATGCAAAAATAACGAAACCATTTGGAATAGCTTGCGTTTTTTGCGAAAAATATATGTTTAAACAGAAAAAAATCATGTCAACAACAGCGTTGATTACTCTCATTTAAAACCAATTGATCCATTTTACCCCACTATTTTTTTCATCCTCCACTTCGCATAATGAGTCCTAAAACCAACTTTGAAACGCCAAAAAAGACCGAAAGAAAGGCAACTTAAAAAGAAGGAAATAAAAGCAAAAGGAGAACTATAAAACTCGTACTTAAAACGTATTTTGTAATAATATTTCACAACTTCAATTTCAATATATGCTCTTTTAGCTTCTAAAAGACGCCCAATAAGCTTGCAAAAGGTGCCCTTTAAGACCCTTACTAACGCCCTTTTGAAGTCCAATTAAGCACCTTTCGCAAACCACTTTTACAACCCTCTGACTCTCTGACACTTACAAAGGGATTCAGAACAACACTTTTTAGACCTAAATTAGCATTTTAAACCCTCGCTATTGTAAATATATTTCAAAACACAACACAACTCACTCAACACGCTTAACACACAGCAAAAATCAAGTACACCACAAAGCGCAATTGACAAGAGGACAGAAACGTCGGCTAAAGTGTTAATATTCTGAAAATAGAGGTCGTTAACAAAATATTGTGGAGCATAGTGGGGATATGTGGGGAAAAATGTGTAACTTTGAAGCCAAATACAGCTTTATAAAAAATAGACATGAGATTCTTAGGCAATATCGAAGCAAAAACAGACGCAAAAGGAAGAGCTTTCCTGCCTGCAGTCTTCCGCAAGGTGCTCAACGCATCGGGCGAAGAATCGCTGGTATTGCGCAAAGATATCTTCGAGCCATGCTTAGTTCTCTATCCCGAGTCTGTATGGAACGAACGAATGGACGCACTCCGCAAACGTTTGAGCCGCTGGAGCCGTCGCGACCAGATGATTTACCGTCAGTATGTCACAGATGTTGAGATGATTACATTAGACGGAAACGGTCGTTTCCTCATTCCAAAACGATATCTAAAAATGGCAAATATCGACCAGCAGATTAGGTTTACAGGAATGGACGACTGCATTGAGATTTGGGCAAACGGTGAGAACAACGAGCCATTCATGTCGGCTGAAGAATTCAGCAAGGCCATGGAAGAAACCATGGGCATGGAGGGAGCCGCCTCGCTTGACACCCCTTCACAAAACAACGATTAGTCAACCACAAAAGAATCAACAGCATGATTAAGACTGCAGAATGTTATCATATCCCAGTACTCCTCAACGAAAGCATTGAAGGATTAAACCTACATGCCAATGGAGTCTACGTGGATGTAACTTTCGGAGGCGGAGGTCATAGCCGAGAGATTCTTTCTCGCTTAGCAGAAGACAGTCATCTTTACAGCTTCGACCAAGATGCTGACGCCGAGCAGAATATTGACAACATGGGCTTAAGCCAGGAACAGGTAGACCGCTTCACCTTTATTCGCTCTAACTTCAGATACCTGAAGAACTGGATGCGGTATTATGGCGTAGAATACATAGACGGACTACTTGCCGACCTTGGTGTTAGCAGCCATCACTTTGATGATGAGACACGTGGATTCTCATTCCGCTTCGAAGCTCCACTTGATATGAGAATGAACAAACGAGCAGGAATAACAGCTGCCGACATTCTCAACGACTACGATGAAGAACGATTGGCAGACATACTCTATCTCTACGGAGAACTGAAGCAGTCGCGCCGCATCGCCTCAGCCATTGTCAAGGCAAGAGGACAGAAAACATATAAAACAACAAACGACTTACTGACAACCATCGAACCTTTCTTTCAGCGGGCACGCGAAAAGAAAGACATGGCGAAAATGTTTCAAGCCCTTCGCATCGAAGTAAACCACGAGATGGATGCCTTGAAGGAAATGCTTATGGCAGCAACCGAACTGCTTCGCCCTGGCGGTAGACTATCGGTTATTACCTACCACTCCTTAGAGGACAGAATGGTAAAGAACATTATGAAGTCAGGAAATATAGAGGGAAAAGTGAAACAAGACTTCTTCGGACGAACAGAAACACCATTCCGATTAGTCAATAACAAAGTTATCACTGCAAGTAACGACGAACAAGAACGCAACCCACGAAGCCGAAGTGCAAAACTAAGAATAGCAGAAAAGAAAGCAAATGAATGACGAGAACGACAAGAAGAATCCAACGCTGACGGAGCATCCTCTCACAGAAGATCAGACTGCTTTCACTGAAGAGAGCATAAACGTCACAGAGCCACTCGTAAAGGCAGAGACTATAGAAAATCAACAAGAAGCTACTGCGAATAACGAGGTAGCAACACCACTAACGGAGGAGGAAGAAAAAAGAATAGAAGAAGAGGTCGAAGTAGAAAAGATTAAAGCTGCCATTGAGGAGCAAGCACGCGAAGATGAGCAACCACAATCATCAAACTTCACACTAAGAAAGATTCTTGGAGGTGACATCCTCTCTGCACGACTCCTACGTAATAACATCTGGTTGATTATCACCGCTGTGATTTTCACTATCGTTTACATATCAAATCGATACAGTGTGCAGAAGTACCTCATTGAGATTGATAAGTTGCAAAAAGAGTTGGAGGACGCTAAGTATCGTGCGCTTTCAAGTAGTAGTCAACTCACAGAGAAGACACGTGAGAGCCATATACTTGAGATATTGAAAACAAGAAAGGACAGTGTACTGAAGATGTCTGACCGTCCACCTTATATTATAGATGTACCCGAGAAATAGGATATGAGTAAGTTTGATAATAGCAAAGTAATGCCCCGCTACAGTGTTATAGCGATCATCATGTCGCTTGTAGCTGTAGCTGTTATTGGTAAGACTATCTACACCATGACTGCAGGTAGAACCTACTGGCTGGAAGTTGCTGCTTCTCAAAAGAAAGACAGCGTCACTGTAAAGCCTACCAGAGGTAATATCCTAAGCTGTAATGGGCAACTTATGGCAAGTTCATTACCTGAATTTAAGGTTTACATGGACTTCAACGCACTCAAAGCAGCTGGAAACGATACAGCGTTCATCGATAGCATCAACTATATCAGCAAGGGATTGAATAACATCTTTCCTGAGAAATCAGCAGCCTACTTCAAGAAGTACCTCATGGAAGGCTACCACAAAGAGAGTAAGCATTGGGCGATATGGAACGAGCGCATAGACTATAACACATTTAAAGAGATACAGAGCCTCCCTATTTTCCACCTTTCTAAATATAAGAGTGGATTCCACTGGGATGAGTTCAATGCACGTCGTCGTCCGTTTGGCTCACTTGCTCAACGTACGATAGGTGATATGTTCGGCGCAAAGGATACTGCACGCTGTGGATTAGAGCTTTCATACGACTCTATTCTGCGCGGTACAAATGGTATCATCCACCGTCGTAAGGTTCGTAACAAGTTCCTTGATATCACGGATACACCACCAATTGATGGTGCCGATATCATAACTACCATTGACGTCAGTATGCAAGACTTAGCAGAGCGTGCCTTGTTGGACGAGCTGAAAGACCCTAACGTAAATGGTAACGTGGGTGTTGCTATTGTGATGGAAGTCGCAACTGGTGACGTGAAGGCTATTGTCAACTTAGATAAATGTAGTGATGGCGAATATAGAGAGGTTAAGAATCATGCCGTAAGTGACTTGCTTGAGCCTGGTTCTGTCTTTAAGACAGCCTCTATTATGACCATCCTTGACGATGGACTCGTTGATACTATGTACACTGTTCAGACTGGACCGGGTGTGTGGAATATGTACGGACGAGACATGAAAGACCATAACTGGACACGTGGAGGATATGGAACGCTGACGCTGCCATGGACTTTGAAATACAGTTCAAACATCGGTGTCAGTCGTATCATTGACATGCACTACCACAAGAACCCAGAGAAATTCGTTCAAGGTATCTACGACTTAGGACTTGCAACTGATTTCCATGTCCCTATCGTAGGCTATTCACCAGCACGAATCCGCATGCCACATAAGAATAGTCGTGGTCAGTATGACAACTGGAGTGCCACTGCTCTGCCATGGATGAGTATTGGGTACGAGACACAGATACCACCAATATCGACTCTTGCTTTCTATAATGCGATTGCCAATGGTGGTAAGCTAATGCAGCCACGATTTGTAAAACAGATTGTAAAAAATGGCGAAGTCATCTATAACAATCCGCCAAAGGTATTAAAAGAGCGTATTGCAAAGGAAAGTACCATCAAGAATATTACACGCATTCTGACGGAAGTTGTTTCTGAAGGCTTGGGTAAGAAGGCTGGCTCTGACAAATTCCTCGTTGCAGGTAAGACTGGTACTGCTCAGATGTCAAAGGGAGCCTTGGGTTATAAGACTGGTGGAACAAACTATCTCCTCAGCTTTGCAGGCTTCTTCCCTGCCGATAAACCACGTTACAGTTGTATTGTCTGCATACAGAAGACAGGCCTTCCAGCATCCGGAGGTGGCATGAGTGGTGTTGTATTCCACCACATTGCGGAAGGCATTATGGCACAAAGTCTGAAGCTGAATGTTACTGATGCACACGATGCTTCATCTGTAACAATCCCTACAGCAAAGACAGGCAACCTGCTTGCAACAGACTATGTGCTGAATTCTCTCGGCTTCCAAATAACGAATGGTTGGAACGGTGCTTACCCATTTGGTAATCCTATATGGGGAACAACCACCATAAAAGGAAAGTCATTGACCTTCCAAAAGGAGCAAACACCTAAAGCCAACATAGTCCCTGACGTCCATGGCATGGGTGCTCGCGACGCTGTTTACTTGATGGAGAAATATGGTATTAAAGTAATACTTACCGGTAGAGGTCGTGTTATTAAACAAAGCGTTGCACCAGGCGAGAAGGTTAAGAGGGGCATGAAATGTGAATTAAGAATGGGATAAACATTCACTTCACAAAGGCAGAACACTTCGATTACAATCATAAAGAATAAGAAAAGAACAAAGATATGAAGTTAAGCGAATTACTCAAAAACGTTAAGGTTATTGCCTGCCAAGGCAATATTGACGTTGAGATTAAAGGAGTGAACATTGATAGTCGTAAGATAGAGAACGGCCACTTGTTCATCGCAATGAAAGGAACACAGGTAGACGGACATAAATTCATTAGCAAAGCTATTGAGTTAGGAGCCGTAGCAATCCTACTTGAAGATATGCCTGAGGAACTGAATGAAAAGGTAACATACGTTCAAGTAGCATCAACTGAGGAAGAAGCAGGAAAGGTTGCCACAATGTTCTATGGAGAACCATCACGCAAACTAAAGTTGGTTGGTGTAACTGGAACGAACGGTAAGACAACCATTGCCACCTTATTATATAGAATGTTCCGTGAATTCGGTCACAAGGTAGGCTTACTCTCTACCGTATGCAACTATATTAATGATGAGGAAGTTCCTGCAAGTCACACTACTCCAGACCCAATAGAACTTAACTGTCTACTTGCCAAGATGGTTGAGGCAGGCTGCGAATATGCGTTCATGGAGTGTTCCAGCCATGCTATCCATCAGCATCGTATAGGTGGTTTAGAGTTTGTAGGAGGCATCTTCACCAACCTTACACGTGACCACCTCGACTACCATAAGACTTTCGAGAACTATCGCAATGCAAAGAAGATGTTCTTCGACGGATTGCCTAAGACCGCTTTTGCCATCACCAATGCCGATGACAAGAACGGTATGATTATGGTTCAGAACACAAAGGCAACAGTCAAGACCTATTCTATCAAACGAATGGCAGACTTCCGTGCAAAGATTCTTGAATGCCACTTTGAAGGTATGTACCTCGAAGTTGACGGCAAAGAAGTTGGCGTACAGTTCATTGGTAAGTTCAATGTGAGCAATCTGCTTGCTGTATATGGTGCTGCCATCATGTTAGGTAAGAAGCCAGAGGATGTCCTAATAGCAATGAGCACACTCAAGAGTGTTAACGGACGATTAGAACCTATCCAATCACCAGAAGGCTACACTGCTGTTGTTGACTATGCCCATACACCAGACGCATTGGAGAATGTCCTCAGTGCTATTCACGATGTACTTGATGGTAAGGGCGGACATGTCATTACTGTCTGCGGTGCAGGCGGACATCGTGACAAGGGAAAGCGTCCATTAATGGCTCAAGAGGCTGTTAAACAAAGTGACACTGTCATCCTTACAAGTGACAATCCACGCGACGAAGAGCCACAGGCTATTATCGATGATATGCTTGCAGGACTTGACACTACACAGCGCAAGAAGGTTCTCACGATTACTGATCGTAAGGAAGCAATTCGCACTGCAGCCATGATGGCACAGAAAGGTGACGTTATTCTTGTTGCAGGTAAGGGACATGAGAACTACCAAGAGATAAATGGTGTGAAGCATCATTTCGATGACCACGAGGTTATCCGCGAAATCTTCGGTATTAAGTAATTCTAAAATAGAGACCCTATCGTCTATCGTAAGAACAACATAAAAGAGAAATAAAATGTTATACTATATCTTCCGTTGGCTTGACCAGTTCGGTATCAGTGGTTCTCACCTTTGGGGCTACATCAGTTTCCGTTCTATTTTGGCAATGATATTAGCACTGATTATCTCTGCATGGTTCGGAGAACGCTTCATTAAATACCTCAAGAAGAAGCAGATTACAGAGGTACAACGAGATGCACAGATTGACCCATTTGGTGTCAAAAAGATTGGTGTACCATCAATGGGTGGTATTATTATCATCGTTGCCCTTTTGATTCCAGTTGTCTTGTTAGGTAGACTACGTAATATCTATCTGCTCCTGATGATTGTCACTACCATTTGGTTGGGTTTCCTCGGCGGTATGGACGATTTCATAAAGATATTCAAGCACGACAAGGAAGGACTAAAGGGTAAATATAAGATTATCGGACAAGTAACCATTGGACTTATCGTTGGCTTGGTTCTTTGGGCATCTCCAGATGTCAAAGCCAACTTGAACCTTGAGGTAGCTAATCAGAATGGGAAGGAAGTCGTCATCAAACATGAAGCAAAAGCTGTGAAGACACTGAAGACAACCATACCATTTGTAAAATCACATAATCTTGATTATTCAGAAATTGTAGGTTTCTTAGGTAAGTACAAGACTGCTGGTGGCTGGATTCTGTTTGTCCTTATGACCATCTTCGTTGTCACGGCCGTATCTAATGGTGCGAATCTTAATGACGGAATGGATGGTATGTGCGCAGGAAACTCCGCCATCATAGGTGTCGTATTGGGTATATTAGCCTACGTAAGTAGCCATATACAATACGCAGCCTACCTCAACATCATGTACATCCCAGGCTCGGAAGAATTAGTTGTGTTCTTCATGGCATTCATTGGAGCATTGATAGGCTTCCTCTGGTACAATGCTTATCCTGCACAAGTGTTCATGGGTGACACGGGAAGTCTTACCATCGGCGGTATCATTGCAGTAGGTGCAATTATCATTCACAAGGAATTGATGCTTCCGATTCTCTGTGGCGTATTCTTTGTTGAGAGCTTAAGTGTTATCGTACAGGTTTGGTACTACAAGTTAGGAAAACGTAAAGGTGTTAAACAGCGTATCTTTAAGCGCACACCAATACATGACAACTTCCGTACACAAGATAGCCAACTCGATCCAGAGTGTAAGTATCTCTTGAAGAAACCACATAGTGCTGTGCATGAGAGTAAGATTACACTACGCTTCATCATCGTGACTATCATCCTCGCTGCAATGACTATCATCACACTAAAGATAAGATAAACACGAGGCGTGCGAGGCGTTAGCACGATATGTGCGGGGCGTTCGCACAATTGGTGTTCATACGAAACACCACACAGCTGACCACTACCCAAGAGGCGAGTAACCGTTTACTCGAAGAGAGGTAAGCAGCCAGCAAACAAAAACATTACATAAGCAAGAGTAAGGAAAGGAAAGATATATGAAAAGAATAGTAATACTTGGTGCCGGTGAAAGTGGTGCCGGCGCAGCCGTATTGGCAAAGAAAGAAGGCTTCGATGTCTTTGTTTCTGACATGTCAGCCATTAAGGACAAGTATAAGAAGATGCTTGATGACCGTGGTATCGAATGGGAAGAGGGACAACACACAGAAGAGAAGATTCTCAATGCTGATGAAATCATCAAGAGTCCTGGTATTCCTAAAGAAGCTCCTATTGTTCAGAAACTTATCGCACAGGGTACACATATCATTAGTGAAATAGAATTTGCTGGTCGATACACCAACTCTAAGATGATATGTATTACTGGAAGTAATGGAAAGACCACAACAACGAGCCTCATCTATCATATCTTCAAAGATGCTGGTTACGACGCCGGTTTGGCTGGTAACATTGGTAACAGTCTTGCACTGCAAGTAGCAGAAGACCCACATGAGTATTATATCATTGAGTTGAGCAGCTTCCAGTTGGACAATATGTATGACTTCCGTGCCAATATTGCCATCCTTCTCAATATCACCCCTGACCACTTGGATCGCTATGACTACAAGTTTGAGAACTACGCAGACGCTAAGATGCGTATCATTCAGAATCAAACCAAGGAGGATAGCTTCATTTACTGGAACGATGACCCTGTCATCAAGAAGGAACTCGAGAAGTTTGATGTACATGCCGTATGCTATCCATTCTCTGAATTAAAGGAGAAGGGCAGTATCGGTTACATTGAAGAAGGACAGTATACGATTGAGCAGCCTGAGCCATTCAACATGGAACAGGAAGACCTTTCGCTCACAGGACGTCACAACATCTACAACTCTTTGGCAGCAGGTATTGCCTCAGACATTAGCGGTATTAAGAAAGAAAACATCCGCAAGAGCCTAAGCGACTTCCCTGGTGTTGAACATAGATTGGAAAAGGTATGTAAGGTTGCTGGCGTACAATACATCAACGACTCTAAGGCTACCAATGTTGATGCTTGCTGGTATGCACTCGAAAGTATGCGCACACCAACAATCTTGATTATTGGTGGGAAGGATAAGGGAAATGACTATAACAGCATTAAGGACTTAGTTAAGCAGAAGTGTGCTGGCATTGTATACCTTGGCGCTGACAATAAGAAGCTACATGACAACTTCGACGACCTCGGTCTTCCTATCCGCGACACCCATTCTATGAAGGATTGTGTTGCAGCTTGTGCAGAGTTAGCAAAGCCTGGTGACACAGTTCTCCTAAGCCCATGCTGTGCAAGCTTCGATCTTTTTAAGAATATGGAAGACCGTGGCGAGCAGTTCAAGAGCTATGTAAGAGCATTGTAGGAAAAGACTTATCTGGCTAATTGGGCTAATAAGACTAAATTGCGCCAACAAGACTAATTGGGCTAATAAATCCCATAAGGAACAAAAAATAATGAAGAATAAATCTCTCAGTAACATATTCAAAGGAGACAAGGTTATTTGGATGGTCTTCTTCTTCCTATGTATCATCAGTATCATTGAGGTATATTCAGCCTCAAGTTCACTGTCGTACACAGGAGGTAACTACTGGAGCCCTATCATCTACCATTGCAGCATCCTTGTTGTTGGCATTGCTTTGATGGTGGTTGTATTAAATATTAAATGTCGTTACTTCAAACTTATCACACCGATTGTACTGGGCATGTCCATACTCATGCTTATATGGGTGCTCGTAGCAGGACAAAGTACGAATGGAGCAAGCCGATGGATTAGTTTTGCAGGTATACAATTCCAACCTTCCGAATTAGGCAAGGGTGCATTGGTATTAGCCATTGCACAGATACTTAGTGCAATGCAAACCGAACATGGAGCAGATCGAAAAGCCTTTAAATATATCATGTGGCTATCTGGTGGTATTATTCTCCTGATTCTTGGTGAGAATCTTTCTACAGCTATGCTCATTGGTTTGACCGTAGTATTGATGATGTTTGTGGGAAGAGTTCCTTTCAATCAGTTAGGCCGTTTGATCGGTTTCATCGTCTTACTTGGAGTTTTCGTCCTATCTATGGTGATGCTTGTGGGTGATGACAAGAAAGCTGAGGACGAATTATCTGCCAAACAAAACCTTACAGAACAGACGGTAGCTGCACAGCAAGAGGAATCACCTGGATTCATTGGTAAAATTCTCCACCGCGCTGACACATGGAAGGCACGTGTCAAGAAATTCTTTAGTAACGAATATGTTGCACCAAAAGATTACGACTTAGATAAAGATGCGCAGGTGGCACATGCTAACATAGCCATCGCTTCATCAGATGTCGTTGGTAAAGGACCAGGAAACTCTAATGAAAGAGACTTTCTTTCGCAAGCCTTCTCCGACTTTATCTATGCGATTATCATTGAAGAAGGAGGTATCGAAGGAGCCATCTTTGTGGCACTCCTATATATTATCCTTCTGTTCAGAACTGGAATTATAGCCAACCGGTGTGAAAATTCTTTCCCTGCTTTCCTCGCTATGGGTATCGCCTTCCTCCTGGTTACACAGGCGTTATTCAATATGTTAGTAGCTGTAGGATTGGCGCCAGTAACAGGACAGCCACTTCCTCTTATCAGTAAGGGTGGTACTTCAACTATTATTAATTGTGTCTACATAGGCGTAATACTCAGTGTAAGCCGTTCGGCAAAGAAAAAGAAAGAAGAAAAGAAACCTTCTGAGAAAGTTTCACATGCAATAGTCTAATCTGTAGAGAAGACTAAAAAGAATGTGAAAGTTGAAAGAAGATAAAAAAAATGATTACCTTTGTAGGTTATAAAGAAGATGCAAATGGACGAAGAATTAAGAATTATCATCAGCGGTGGTGGCACAGGAGGACATATTTTCCCTGCTGTATCAATTGCTAATGCCATTAAGGCAAAACACCCAGAGGCGAAGATTCTCTTTGTGGGTGCTGATGGACGTATGGAGATGCAACGTGTTCCTGCTGCTGGTTATGAGATAAAAGGCCTACCTATCAAAGGTTTCGACCGTGCTAATAAGCTAAAGAACATTGAAGTACTTTGCAAACTTTGGAAGAGTCTTCGAATGGCTCGCCAGATAATAAAAGACTTCAAACCACAGGTTGCTGTGGGTGTTGGTGGTTATGCCAGTGGTGCAACACTCTATGAGTGTGCAAAGATGGGCATCCCGTGTCTTATCCAAGAGCAGAATTCTTATGCTGGTGTTACCAACAAACTATTGTCAAAGCGTGTGAAGAAGATTTGTGTTGCTTACGAAGGTATGGACCGTTTCTTCCCTGCTGATAAGATTATCATGACGGGTAACCCTGTTCGTCAGAACGTCCTCTCTACCCCACTCTCTGTTGAAGAATCACGTGAGAGTTTCGGTCTTGACCCTAACAAGAAAACGATCCTCCTCGTTGGTGGTAGCCTTGGAGCAAGAACTATCAATCGCTCAGTCATTGAACACCTTGATCTCATCAAGCAATCAGACGTTCAATTCATATGGCAAACGGGTAAGTTCTATCATCAACAGATATTGGATTCGATGAAGGGTAAGGAACTTCCGAACCTAAAGATAATGGACTTTATCAGTGATATGGGTGCTGCATATAAGGCTGCTGACCTTGTTATCAGTCGTGCTGGCGCAAGTTCTATCAGTGAATTCCAGCTTATCGGAAAGCCTGTTATCTTGGTACCAAGTCCAAACGTGGCAGAAGATCATCAGACAAAAAATGCGATGGCATTGGTCAACAAAGATGCTGCACTCTGCGTAAAGGACGTTGATGCACCTGATACTTTAATAAAACTTGCACTCGATACCATCACGAATGATGAGAAGTTAGCAAGTCTTAGTGAGAATGTTAAGAAGATGGGGCTGAAGAACTCCGCAGAGATTATTGCTGACGAGGTTATCAAACTCATTAAGGGATAAAGCTATCTTCCAATAGATAGGGTTTAAAGAAACTATTGTAGAACGTTGTCCTATCCCCAAACAAAAGAAAGAAAAAGAATATATAACACATGGAACTCAAAGATATTAAATCAGTTTACTTCGTAGGTGCAGGTGGCATCGGTATGAGTGCTATTGCCCGTTATTTCCTTCATAAAGGATTGATAGTAGCGGGTTACGATAAAACTCCATCTGAACTTACCCACACTTTGGAGAAAGAAGGAATGGACATTCACTATGAGGAGAATGTTCAACTCATCCCTGCAGCGTGCAAAGAACCAGCATCAACATTGGTAATCTACACACCTGCCATCCCTTCTAACCACGCTGAGCTGGTTTACTTCCGTGAGAATGGCTTTGAGATTCAGAAACGTGCACAGGTTCTCGGCACACTCACCCGAACACATAAGGGTCTTTGCTTTGCTGGAACCCATGGAAAGACAACGACTTCCAGTATGTGTGCACACCTTATGCACCAAAGTCATTTGGGCTGTAACGCCTTCCTTGGTGGCATTTCCAAGAACTATGGCACTAATTATATCCTCTCTGACCATAGCGACTTTGTTGTGATTGAGGCAGACGAGTTCGACCGTTCTTTCCATTGGTTGCGCCCTTGGATGAGTGTTATCACCTCAACAGACCCTGATCACTTGGACATCTACGGTACAAAAGAGGCTTACCTTGAGAGTTTCCGTCACTATACAGAACTCATCCAGCAGGGAGGTGCACTCATTATCCACAAAGGATTAGAGATGAAACCAAACGTACAAGAAGGTGTTAGAATCTATGAATACAGCCGTGATGAAGGCGACTTCCACGCTGAGAACATACGAATTGCAAACGGAACTATCACCTTTGACTTCGTTTCTCCTATTGAAAATATAAAGGATATTGAGCTTGGACAACCCATACCTATCAACATTGAAAACGGTATCTCTGCTATGGCTATGGCTCAACTCAATGGCTGTACGGCAGAAGAATTGCGCAATGGAATGAAGACATACGGTGGTGTTGATCGCCGCTTCGACTTCAAGATAAAGAACGACCGCCATGTATTCCTCTCTGACTATGCGCATCATCCAAAGGAGATTCTGCAGAGTGCAAAGAGTCTTAAGGAACTCTATGCTGACAAAAAGGTTACTGCAATCTTCCAACCACACCTCTACACACGAACACGTGACTTCTATAAGGAGTTTGCAGAGGCACTCAGTCATTTCGATGAAGTTGTATTGACAGAGATTTATCCTGCTCGCGAAGAACCGATCCCAGGTGTAACAAGCGAACTCATCTATGATAACCTCAGTCCTAATGTTAAGAAACAGATGATTAAAAAGGACGATGTTCTCGACTTTGTAAAGTCAAGAGACTTTGACGTTTTGGTTGTTTTGGGTGCCGGTAATCTCGACAATTATGTCCCAGAGATTGCAAAGATACTCAACGAGAAGTAAGAAGAAAGAAAGCAAAAACTCTTAAAACAAAAGAGAGAAGATATGCACATTAAGTGGAAAAAGATAATTATCACTGCGCTGGATATTGTACTGGCTATTTATCTCATCATGGCAGTTACCTCATGGAACAAGCCTGATGAGAGCAAACAGCTATGTACCAAAGTGAATATCAACATATCTGACTCTAACAATGCTGGCTTTCTTACCGCAACAGAAATCAAACAAATATTAGAGAAGGTACACCTCTATCCCCTCAATAAGAAGATAACTGACATCAATCCGCGCAACATTGAAGAGGCATTAAAAGTGGGACCATTCATCAATACAGCCCAATGTTACAAGACTAAAGACGGACACGTCAACATCTATATTACTCAACGTATGCCGATTATTCGCATTAAGAGTAGCAATGGAGCTGATTACTATCTTGATGATAATGGGGGAATACTCCCGAACTCTAAGTACACCAGCGACTTGATCATTGCAACTGGCAATATAGATAATAACTATGCACGCCTTTATATTGCTCCCCTTGCCAAGGCTATCAGTGCTGAACCACTATGGCTGAACCAAATAGAGCAGATTAATGTCTTACCAGACAGAGGCATCGAGTTAGTACCACGTGTCGGTAATCACATCATCTTCATGGGTTACTTGCCTAAAAACAATGGTCCATGGAAGCGTAAGCATGATATAAATATCTTCGTTAAAAAGAAGTTGTCACGCTTAGAGAAGTTCTATCGATATGGTCTTTCACAGGCTGGTTGGAACAAATACTCTTACATCGACATAGAATTCGACAACCAAATCATCTGTAAGAAACGTGATGAGAAAGCCGAAAAAGAAGAAGAGGACGCATTGCTAAAGAAGGCTCAGTCTGAACAAGTAGAAGGCGTACAACGTACAGAAGAGGAGGAAAGAGATAAAGCCCGTAAGGAAGTGAAACGGCAAGAAGACGCCTCAGCAGGACTTACGGAATAAAAAGCTATCAATTTAGAGAATATAAAATAAGGAACATAATACTTAACGAATATGGCAGAGTTCATAGTAGCCATTGAATTAGGCTCATCAAAGATTACGGGAATCGCTGGCAAAAAGAATCTTGACGGCAGTATCTCCGTGCTTGCTGTTGTAAAGGAAGACGCTACACAGTGTATTCGCAAGGGTGTCGTTTACAACATCGACAAGACCGGACAGTGCCTCACTGGCATCATCAACAAACTAAGAAAACAACTGAAGTATGAGATTTCTCAGGTCTATGTAGGCGTGGGAGGACAGTCTATACGAAGCGTTCGCAACGTTATCGTAAAGGACCTGCCTACTGATACCATCATTACCTCAGATATGATTAATGAGTTAATGGATGCCAACCGCAATATGACTTATCCTGACCAGGAGATTCTCGATGCTGCCACACAGGAGTATAAGGTTGACAACCAGTTTGTTCTTGACCCGGTCGGTATCAAAGCCACTCGCCTTGAGGGTAACTTCCTTAATATCCTTTGGCGCAAGGCTTTCTATGATAACCTCAACAACTGCTTTGAGAAGTCTGGCATCTCTATAGCTGAGATGTACCTTGCACCTTTGGCTCTGGCTGATGCCGTATTGAGCGAGGCTGAGAAACGTGGAGGTTGTGTTTTGGTTGACTTCGGTGCTGATACAACAACAGTTTCTGTATACTACAAGAACATTCTCCGCCACTTGGCAGTCATTCCATTGGGTGGTAACAATATTACAAAGGACATTGCCAGCCTACAGATGGAAGAGAAGGATGCTGAGGCGATGAAGCTTAAGTATGGTTCTGCTTTCACTGAAAATAACGATATTGACAATACATTAAAATACTCTATCGACTCAGAACGTACCGTAGAGAGCCGTAAGTTCATTGAAATCGTTGAGGCACGTATTGGTGAAATCGTTGAGAATGTATGGTGTCAGGTACCATCTGACTATGCCGACAAACTCCTTGGCGGTATTATTCTCACTGGTGGCGGTATGAACTTGAAGAACATTGAACGCTGTATTCGTAATACCACACATATCGATAAGATTCGCAAAGCAAACTTCGTCACACATACCATCGCTTCAAGCAATGCTGACATCACAGCTAAGAATGGTGACATGAACACAATTCTCGGTTTGCTTATCAAGGGAGAAATGAACTGTGCTGGACCAGAATACAACCCTGCACAGAGCAATCTCTTCAACAACGAAGACATTGCAGTAGCAACTCCTATCGATCAACAGCAGCAACCTTATACGCCATCCTCTACAACAAGACAGGGACAAGGTATTGTTCCAACACCTGAAGAGAAGAAGAAGGCTGAAGCTGAACGTCGTAAGCGTGAAGAAGAAGAGCGCAAGCTGCGTGAGGAAGAGGAAGCAAGAGAGCGCGAACTCGAAGAGGAGAAGCGTCGCAATAGCTTCTGGAACAAATTCTCACGTAAGGTGAAAGAGTTCGGAAAAACCATTATGAGTGAGGATGAAGAATAATTCAACAGCTCACACAGAAAAAGAACATAGGAAATAAACATAGACAACATACTGTTATGGCAGACAACAATAATAAAATGGATATATTAGACTTCGGTGACGGCGATGTAGCTGATAGCATCATCAAGGTCATTGGTGTCGGTGGTGGTGGTGGTAACGCCGTAAACCACATGTACAGAGAAGGTATCCACGATGTGACCTTCGTACTCTGTAACACGGATGCGCAAGCACTCAACGACTCTCCTGTTCCTGTTCATCTGCAATTGGGCAAGGAAGGATTAGGTGCTGGAAACCGTCCTGAACGTGCACGTCAGGCTGCTGAAGAGACCAGCGAGGATATCAAGCAGATGCTCAACGATGGTACGAAGATGGCATTTATCACCGCTGGTATGGGTGGTGGTACGGGTACTGGTGCAGCACCAGTCATCGCACGTGTCAGCAAGGAATTGGGTATTCTCACCGTGGGTATCGTTACCATTCCATTCCGTTTCGAGGGTGCTAAGAAGATAGATCAGGCGTTGGATGGCGTTGAAGAGATGGCAAAGCACGTCGATGCGCTACTCGTTATCAACAACGAACGTCTCCGCGAGATTTATCCAGAGTTGAGTTTGCTCAATGGTTTCCGTAAGGCTGACGACACACTGAGCGTCGCTGCTAAGAGTATTGCAGAGATTATCACCGTTCATGGTATTATGAACCTCGACTTCAACGATGTTAAGACAGTCCTCAAAGATGGTGGTGTAGCTATCATGTCCACCGGTTACGGTGAGGGTGAAGGTCGTGTGAAGCAGGCGATTGAGGATGCACTCAACTCACCATTGCTCAACGATAATGATGTCTATAAGTCTAAGAAGATTCTGCTCTCTATCAACTTCAACACAGATGACAAGGACAACCCAGGTCTGACAATGGAGGAAATGGGCGATGTAACAGAGTTCATGAACCACTTCAGTGCAGACTTCGAATTGAAATGGGGACTTGCTATTGACCCTGAACTCGACAAGAAGGTCAAGGTTACTATCCTTGCAACGGGCTTCGGTATTGAGGATGTTGACGGTATGGGTAGCCATATCAAGAAGCAGACACAAGAGGATGCAGCACGTCAGGCAGAGGAAGAGGAGAAGGCTGCAGAGCGTCGTGACCGTCGTGATCGTTTCTATAAGGACAACAACAGCTCACAATACAAGCACCGTCCACACATCTATCGCTTTACTGCGGATGAACTCGACAACGAGGATGTTATCCTTGCTGTAGAGAACACACCAACCTATAAGCGTACTAAACAGATGATTAAGGACATTAAGCGCATCAGTAATCCTGAGCAAGATAATGAAGAAAACGAAAGTAACGAAAGCGCTGTTGAAGGCGTTATTAGCTTCGTATAATAGTTATATCAAAAATAAGAAAAGGCTGGACTCCGAAAGAAGTTCAGCCTTTTTTGATTCATCAACCTTCTTCATTATAAGAAGAATAACCCCTTCCCTTTAGAGAAAAGGCACCCTTCTATAAGTCGCTTTACCCTTATATGCGTTTTATTAAGCCTCCGCACCACATGTGTTAGGCGTCCGCACATAACGTGCTAAGCCTTCGCACACTCGTAGGAGAGGGTAAGACTTCTCCTATTTTATAGTATTTTCTTTCTTACAAAGGCTCATTCCAGAAATATAATAGACCGTTGGGAGTGGCTCTTTTAGATACAGTTCCACATCATATTGCTTACAACTATCAGAAAGGTCATAGTCTGAAAGTGAGAAAGAACGCTTAAAAGATCTCCCCTTAAAGCTAAAATAAATATGATCTACTCTAAAAGTTGAAAAGCCATCTAATGGTACCTTGTAAATCTTTTCTGGCAGATAATACGACCTTAATACCAGAGAGAGCCCAACTACTGTCCAACAAATACATGCGTTATTAACTATAGCATCAAAGCCCTTCGATGCTATCAACTTATCATATAGGACTGCCACAACCGTAACAACAATAAAGAGTCCAATATCATAATATGCCACCACCAGAAATCTCTGATAGATAACATAACATCCCATTATCAATAGCAACGAAAGGAAATTACGTAACTTACCCAACTTCGCCTTACTAAATAAAGCCTTCATTCTACCTTATTTACAATGTTATATCTATGGATTGTATCGTAGACTCGCCACAAATACGCTCCTCACATAGTCCTAAATATTAATCAATCCAAGACAAACACCTAAGACAAACATGTTCCCTCGAATGCGCACTTCATCATCACCTAACATTCAACATCCAACACCCAAACACCAAACATGTTCCCTCAGATGCGCACTTCATCATCACCTAACATTCAACACCTAACACATAAACACAAAACATGTTCCCCCAGATGCGCACTTCATCATCACCCAACATTCAACATCCAACACCCAAGCCAACATTTACACATCATCATCACCCAACATTCAACACCTAACACCCATCATCTAACACCCAACACCTAACATTGGCACTAAATACTTTGCCAAGCAATAACCTCCACCGATCAGCCAGCACCATAGGATTGCTGCCAAGAGGAAAGGCTTAAAACCTGCTTTCTTAAACTTATCAATACTCGTTTCAGCACCGAGTGCAGACATAGCCATTGTAAGCAGGAAGGTATCGAGGGTATTGATAAAGTCGACAAGTTCTTTTGGAAGTAAGTTCAATGAGTTAAAACCGATGACCACAAGGAAGAGAATGGCAAACCAAGGGATGTTTATCTTACGACTACCGCCAGCCTCATCGTCTCGCTCTGCAACATTCTTTGCAACAAAGAAAGCTATAACCAACAACACAGGTACCAACATCATCACACGAATCATCTTAACGATAATCGCAGAATTGCTCACAGCAGCACCCATCGCATTACCTGCACCGACGACATGAGCCACCTCATGAATCGTTGAACCCGCAAAGATTCCCATTGCATCGGGTGATAAATCAAAAACACCTGCACGATAAAGAATAGGATAAAGGAACATTGAAAGTGTACCGAAGATTACCACCGTCGCTACCGCTACAGCTGTCTTATAAGGCTTCGGACGAATAGCTCCGTCGACACCTAACACCGCTGCGGCTCCACAGATACCACTTCCACAAGCTGCCAAAAGAGTTATACTACGGTCCATCTTCAAAAGCCTGCCAACCAAAACACCCAAGAGAATCGTTCCACATACGATAATTGCATCCACGATTATAGCAGGGAAACCCACAGCTACCACGTCTTGAAAGGTCAAACGGAAACCATAAAGGATAATTCCAAGGCGCAAAACACGTTTTCCACAGAAGGCAATACCAGGTACCCAGGTATCTGGAAGATTATTGCGCAGACTGTTGGCATAAAGCATACCCAAGATAATACCAACAACCATCGGACTCAACGAAAGTGCTTTCACCCATCCCATATCACCGATATAGAACGCTGCACAGGCAAACAAAGTAATTAGCAGTACACCATGAAGCATACTACTGCGCTGTTCTGTTAACTTCATAGACTTATTTTATATATAGACAAAGTTTGAATTTTCATGCTTCAAGACCACAAAAGTAATAAAAAAAACAAGCAACAAAATACCAATCGTGAATTATTATCATGAAAAAAAGAAATTATTTTCATGAAAAAAAGAAATTATTTTCATGAAGATAAATATTTCTTTTCATGAAGATAAATATTTTTTTTCATGAAAAAAATTTGATAAAGACAATCTATAAGTATAATATACGGTTACTTTAGGAGCAGTATTAACGCCTAACAAACAGCTTAAAGCACATTAACTAAACAGCTCGCGCATCACCTGAAAACTTTTTAGTTCAGGCATATCAGGCACATGAATTCGATAGTAATGCAATACTATATCAGAAATACGATTGCGATCGTGACGAGATAGACGGAAAAGGTGCATATTCTCGTAGTCCATACGAATCAACTGATTAATACCCGCGGCATCAGTAGGGAGTAAATAATCAGAATGGAGAGGTGCTGTGGTAGTAAAAGTTGCATTGCGAAGATCAAAACAAGCACCTGTCTGATAGGCATCAAGATTAGGAAAGAAACCTATGAAACGACTCAAACGCATCATAAAGACAAGGTGGAAGTTGGCATAATCATGTTCAGCCTCATCCAACCATTCCATACTCGCACATATATAATTGTATAGGTGAGCGTTCTGTTGCTCACCACGCGTGACATAATAAAGGAATTCAGAAAGGAAAAGAAATATAGCCGACTTCACAGGGTCAAAGGGTATAGAGCCGTAAGGACGAAGGATGCGCACTTCCTTTATACGCTGCAAAGAAGTTCGTGGACGGTAATCAAATTCAAGGTCGAGTAAGGTCAGCGGTTGAAAATACTGCTTCTTAATCTTCCCTTTTGCCGTCTTAGGAATGCGCGTTATAAAAGAAATACGCCCCTCTAACTCGGTAAACATATCAATTATTAGTGATGAGTCACCGAACTTCAGAGAACGCAAAACAATAGCCTTTGACTTCAAAATCATATAAAAACAATGCAAAAATACAAAAATACAGCCTCTTACGAAAATTTATTAGCAAAAAGTTTGGTTGATTAAAATAAATGGGCTACCTTTGCACCCGCAAAATCAGCTATGGTCCCTTCGTCTATCGGTTAGGACGAGAGATTTTCATTCTCTAAAGAGCAGTTCGACTCTGCTAGGGACTACAAGTAAAATAAAAGAAGAAAACAAAGATGGCAAATCACAAATCATCATTGAAGAGAATCCGTCAGGACAAGGTTAAGACCTTGCACAACAGATATTATGCTAAGACTATGCGTAATGCAGTACGCAAGTTGCGTAGCATGACGGATAAGGAAGAGGCTGTTAAGCTCTATCCTGTTGTACAGAAGATGTTGGACAAGTTGGCAAAGACTAACGTTATCCACCAGAACAAGGCAGCTAATTTGAAGTCTGCTCTCTGCAAGCACGTAGCTGCATTGGGATAAAAAAATACTTTCAGTCATAGCTGAAAAGAACAATAAGAGCCGTAATCCTATTGGGATTATGGCTTTTTGCATATTATACACTTGTTAGACTTATAGAAAGTGCTTAGACAAATGGGGGCATTTCAATTTGCTGTCACTGCTGTCATCCAATGTAAGCACTTAAATTATTCATTTACAGGGGAGTAAAAGAAGTGTTAAAAGTGACAGCAAATTAAAATAAAAAATATTACGTGTAAGACAGCTGTATTTACGATAAACCTAAATTAATCTTCTCAGCCATATCCACAGCTTGCTTGATTCTATCCCCCATACCGATACCATCTTTCAGATTACCAATAATATGCAAACCAGGACAAGCACGTTCTACGGCATCAATAGTACGAAGGCGAGCATCCGTTTCGGGCATATATTGTGGAATAGCATGACTGTGCCTATAAATACGAATAACATCGGCTCGGGTACCTTTGGGATATCCCAGCATCGTATGAAGGGACGTATTAACCAATTCTGTCAACTCTTCATCCGTCTTATTGAGATATTCTGGATGACAAGCACCACCAATGAAGAACGCATAATTAGCTCCATCCTTAGGCGAACGGCCCTGAAAACAAGCGGAAGGCATAAGGATTCCTAACACATTCTGTTTTTCTTTAGACGGTACTAATCCGCCAAAGGCATTCCAATGTACATCCCCTGTATTCTTCATTCCTACTCCAATCTCAATTACAGGAGCATAATAAAGATTGCTTAAATCGTCAAGTTGATCCTTAGGTAAGAAACTCAACAACTTTGGTAAGGCATAAGCAGGACAAGTTGTAACAACCTGCTCAGCTATTATAGTATTCTTACCCCAAGACAGTTTCCACTTATCTCCTAACGGCTCTATACTTAGTTCTTTGCAATTCGTTAGGATTCTCTCATCACCTATCACTCTCCCTAACGCAGAAACAAGGCTACGGAAACCGCCACGAGTAGAGAAGACAGCCTTTGTTGCACGCTTTTCCCTGTCCGTTTTCGGTTGTTTTGCAAGTGCTATAGCCCCTTTGATAAAACTCCCATAACGCTGTTCTAAGTCGTAGAGTTTAGGCAAAGCAAGGCGAGTTGGTAATTGATAAGGATTACCAGCATACACGCCAGAAAGGAAAGGGTCGACTGCATAATCCACAAAAGACCGTCCCAAGCGTCGTTCTGTGAGGCTTCCCACACTCTCATTAGGATCTGTTCCCTTCTTACGCCATGGCTCACCAAGAATGCGGAACTTATCTTTCAGCGTGAAGAGAGGAGTCGTTATAGCAGACCAAAGTCCAGAAGGTAGGGCATGGAAGTGTCCATCCTTCCATATCAAACGACATTTAGCAGAACTCTGTGCCACTTCCACCGTACAATCATCGCCTAACATATCGAAGAGTTCAGCTACTTCAGGGTGTTTAATAGTACCCGTACTCGGTCCTTGCTCCATCACAAAGCCATCAACCTCCTCCGTCTGCATAAGTCCACCGATTCGGTCGGTAGCCTCCAAGACCACTACATCTTGACCTTTACGACGTAGATAAGCAGCACAAGTAAGACCTGTAAGACCAGCACCAACGACAACTATCTTTCTTTCTTCCATAATATTAATGCTATATAGATTCCCCCTCCCCAGTTTCTCTACCCAACGAAAAGGGAGCGTAAAACTTTTATATCGGCTTTGAAAACTTCTTATCCGTAGCCACCATCATCGGATCAAGCACAGCAGCCACAGTACGAACAAAGGGATTCCCCTCCCCTGTCATCTCCAAGGTATTCTCTGTCAAACAAAGGATACCATCTCTTTCCATCTCTTGCAGACGTTCAACATCATAATTGATAGCACCTTTCACGTCAGCTACCGACACTGCAAGGTCCTCCGCAATATGTGTCCAATCAACATGATAGTTACACATCAAACGTTCAATTACCTCACGCACTATACGCTCTTTGGGCGTTAATTGGTAGCCTTTTCGGATAGGCAATGTATCTGCAGAGACTTCTGAAATATATTCGTCTATCGACTTTGTATTCTGTGCATAGGCAGTCTCTAATTGGCTGATACCCGTCACACCAAAGGCATACACCTGTCCTGTTGTGCGACGTGTGCAATAACCTTGGAAGTTTCGATGTAATCTATGAGATTGCAAAGCCTCAGATAGTTCATCATTAGGAAGTACAAAATGGTCCAAACCAACACTAAGATAACCCGCCTCATGCAGCACATCTTTAGCTTTTTGGAACATCAAAGCCTTCTCCTCCGTATCAGGAAGACCAGCCTTTTCAAGTATCATCTGACGTTTAAATATCCATGGGCAGTGTCCATAACTGAATGTTGTAACACGATCGGGGCGCATTGCTACTGCACGCTCTATCGTCTTCTTAAAGCTATCCGATGTCTGAAGCGGTAAGCCAAAGAGGAAATCCATATTAATATTAACACCCGCACTACGAAGAATTGATACTATTTCCTCTGTTGGCAATTCAGAAGGCGTACGATTAACAAGCCTCAACACCTCTTCATTGAAGTCTTGTACGCCTAAACTAAAACGATTAAAACGTGCATCCAACAGTCCTTGCCAGTCCTTTGCTGTTAGATAACCTGGATGACATTCTATGGCTATCTCAGGCTGTTCTATCGTAGAAAAGAGTGACAACAGATGCTCATTCAGTTCTTTAAGAACACTTACAGGCATAGCAGTTGGACTACCACCACCATAATGAATCTGCGATATACGTCTACTTTTATCTATATGCTTTGCTACAAGATCTATCTCCTTATGCAATGCTTGTACATAGGCTTCGACATGCTCTTCCTTTGCCATAGGGTAAGAGTTGCAGCCACAATAATGACACAGACGCCGACAAAAAGGCATATGAAAATAAAAGGAAAGATTCTTCTCACGCACCTCATTGCTATAATCAATCTCCTTCAGGAACTCTTCCCCAGCAAAAGGTCGGAAGAAATTAGCTGGTGGATAACTCGTATAACGAGGTACAGATACATTGTATTTATCAATCAGTTCTTGCTTCATTCGTCGAAATAAATTATATGACAAAGGTATGAATACCTCCTAACATAAACAATCCTCATTTATAAGGAAAGCACAATAGGCTTACAAGCCTAACTTTACTATGATATAATCTGAATAGGTCATTAGACCATAATACGTGATCGGTTTGGGGCAAAGCCACGTTCTTCTGTAAAGGAACACATGGTTTATTGCTCCTTTTTAAAGGCTGAGAGAACATAAATAAGGCTGAAGATAGCCACCACTGTTTCAGCTATATAAAGACCACGATAGTCGAAGATATGCGCCACCGTTCCCGCTAATACCGCAACGAGCAGACCGCTTACATGACTAATAACAATTTGTATGGTGAAGTCAGTCCCTTCTCTACCAGGACGTACGCATCGCATGGCTGTAGTGTAAAGAACCACAGTAGCCAATCCGTAACAAGCTTGGATATAAATGATTCCAATGACAAATACTGTCTTGTTAAAGTCGGCAAAAGTCATTGCAAGGAAGTAGATAGGTGCCAGAATAATAAGTCCTGCAATAATAATACGAGCCTTATAAATTCCAATTCGCCGTATGAGAACTCCAGAAAACCACGCCATAACGAAGGAAGCAGCAGTTCCGACAATACCCGTAAGGAATCCTATCTCCTTCATATCGTACCCCTTATCAACGAGGTAAGGACGCAACATGGAAAGAATACCGATGATTCCCATGTAATGAAGTAGTAAGAAACCTATCTGTCGCCATATTTCCTTACGTCCAAAGAAGCTAAAGATGTCAGTCCACTTGGCACGTTCTCTCGGTTTCTCATTCTCTATCTTGATATGAGGATTAAACATTAAAGGAATAATCATCATACAAACAAACAAGGCTAAACAGGGTACTACAACATTCCAACCATAGCTTTTCAGTAAGATAAGCAAGACACCACCACCAATGACAGCGCCTCCAAAGGCTCCCATAGACTGCATACTATTGAGCATACTATGGTCGTGCTTCTTAAAAGAAAGGATGGCAAGCGCGTCTGTAGCAATGTCTTGTGTAGCCGAGGCAAGCATAGAGATAAACGCAAGAATGACTACAAGCATGATTTCTGAACGTACATTAATCAGCCCTGTGGCTAAGAGTGCAACGGCATATATCAACTCTGTAGCGATAATCGTACGTTTATAATCACGCACTGTTACGCAGTGCCGGTCAACAAAAGGCGACCATAGGAACTTTATCGTCCATGGAACTCGGACAAGGTTTAGCAACCCAATGGTTGCAAGACTATATTGTCCTTCCCTCATGATAACCTGTAAGGCTGTCATAAGAAAGGATGACGGTACCATCTGTGCAATATATAGACAGAAGAACGTACCAAAACTTAGTTTCTTTGATGAAATGCTGTTGAACATGTAGTGAATTATATAAGTAGCGCAGCGTGTTACATATCATGAGAAAGGACTTTAGGAGAAGTGAGCAGAATTAGCTGTAGCATTCTTTTTTTCCAATCCTTCATTCTATCCTTAGAATGTCACACTGAGGGAAGTACCAAAGGTAAGAGGCTTACCCTTCTGTGCATAGTTACCAGTTGACATCTTGAAACTGTACGCTATATAGTCAGTTCCTGTCAGATTCTTACCCCATAAATCCCATGTGAATATACCTTTTGTGAGACTAACCTTTGCATTAAGCGTCGCATAGAAGTTCTGGCGTACAACGTTATCATCAGCCCAATAGATACGACCGAGACCTGTTAAGCCTGCATTAACGACAATCTTATCAAACCAACCTGCCTGCAAAACGGTGTAAGTCCCATCCATTGAGAGTGTGTGGTTAGGCACCATTGGAAGTCTATTACCCGAGATATCCTCTGCAGCACTCTTCTTATATTCCAAGTAACGAGCGTGGGTGTAACCATAGTTCATACTAAACTGTAAGCTCTTTATTGGATGATAAACAAATGAAAGTTCGAATCCTTTACTATCCGTATGTCCTGCATTCGCAATTAGATTACCCACAGCAGGAACAGTATAGGTAGTCTGCATGTGACGCCAATCAATGTAGAAAAGATCTGCTTCAGCTGTCAATCGTCCATTCAAGAACTTTAGTCGCGCCCCTACCTCGTAATTCCAGCTGTATTCTGGGTCATATGCACGCTCTGCATCGGTCTTAAAGATAGTATTAAATCCACCTGGCTTATAACCACGAGTGACACTCGCATAGTAGAGATTGTCCCTGTTTGTAAGATATTGAAGCGTAAACTTAGGAGTGAACTGGCGGAAATTAGCACTACTAATAAAGTCCTTTACATGTGCATTAGCACCTGTTGTTAACGTTACCTTATCTTGATTGTAGTCTATCTTCGCATGCTCATAATCGAATCGTAAACCAACAGTTGCCGATAACCCCCTCCATATATTATAAGAACTCTGGTGATAGATTGCATAGCCTGCTGTAGGGTTTTTATAGGAAGTTGGAGTCGAGAAATCCTTTGTATAATAACTTGTTTCTATAAAGGGGTTAGAATGGAGTAGCATACCAAACAGACCAATAATCCACTGGTAACGACCTTTATCATTCGATTTCAGGGTTAGCTCTTGCGAAAGCATATTCTGATGATAGCTATTATCAGCATAAAAGAGGTCCTTTGGTGTGAAATCTTGATCTATCCCTTGATGTGATTTGATGAATTGATAAGACATCTGACTGTTGAAACTAATACGACTATTCTCATATCGAGCATTAAGACCTGTTGTTGAAATCAGACGTTTGTAAGTGCTATTGCGATTATAACTAATAGGTGATAGTGCATCTTTCGTAAGGTCATATGGTGCATATGGATAACCATTCTGCTTACTATGAGTAAGCGTACTATTGAGATGAATAAGCCAATTCATGGTTGGTCGCCAATAAAGTCCAAGTCGTCCTTCAACCTCATTCACCTTATCTGCCTTATCATTCAGAAACTCATTAGTAAACATACCATCGTTATGATGATAAGAAATAGCACTTGACAAACCAAGTTTATCAGTCAGCTTAGAATAGTTAGAAGCCTGTGCTACAACATCGTTATACCTTCCATAGCCTACTTTTATACGTGTCTTCTGATAATCAAGAGGGTTATGTGTGTAGACATTGATAACACCTGCTATAGTGTTGCGCCCATATAAAGTTCCTTGTGGACCTCGAAACACATCTACAGCAGCAATATCACTGAGATCAATATTAAATGCTGACGACTCAAAATGAGGCACACCATCTACATAGAAACCCACAGCAGAACCCTTCGTCTTTGCTCCGATACCACGAATAAAGATAGGTGTGTTAGCATATGAACCATAGTCGGGCATGTAAAAGTTAGGCATAACTGCCGTTAACTCCTTCAAATTCACAATTTGTTGGTTCAGTAATTGCTGACTGTTAATGGTTGAAACTGCAATAGAAGTTAGGTTTCTCTTATTCTGTTTAAAGTCGGTTACGACTACTTCATTAAGTGATACATCTTTGTTCACTACTGAGTCTGGAGTCACTCCAGCTACCCCACTGATAGCAAAGGATGCAAATAATAAGGTATTTAACATAAGGATGGCTTTTTGTTAATGTTTTTGTGTTGCAAAGGTACAGATAATGAGTTTTCCGAACAATCCTCATTTATAAGGAAATTAAGTATTACCTCTAAAAAGAATAAAAGCTAATTATCAGCACAAAACAGCAATTTGATATGCTTTCTTTTGTGTTTTTTGCAGGTTTTTATTTTCAAATATAAAGGAAAAAGTGTATCTTTGCATACTATAAGAACAATCGAAAGAAAATGGCAGAAAATCCAGAAAACGAGAATAATTACTCCGCCAGTAACATTCAGGTCTTAGAAGGCTTGGAAGCAGTACGCAAGCGTCCTGCTATGTACATTGGTGACATCAGTGAGAAGGGACTCCACCACTTGATTAACGAGACCGTTGATAACTCTATCGACGAAGCAATGGCTGGCTACTGTCAGAACATTGAGGTTACAATCAACGAGGACAACTCCATTACCGTTGAGGATGATGGTCGTGGTATCCCTGTTGACATGCACGAAAAACTTCACAAGAGCGCCCTTGAGGTTGTTATGACCGTTCTCCACGCTGGTGGTAAGTTCGACAAGGGTTCGTATAAAGTCAGCGGTGGTTTGCATGGTGTGGGTGTTAGTTGTGTAAATGCACTCTCTACACACATGAAGTCACAGGTGTTCCGTGATGGTAAAATCTACCAGCAGGAGTATGAGAAGGGTAAGCCTCTCTATCCTGTAAAGGTTGTTGGTGAGACTGATAAGACTGGTACACGTCAACAGTTCTGGCCAGACCCAGAGATTTTCACCACTACAGTTTACCAATGGCCTATCGTAGCACGTCGTATGCGAGAGTTGGCTTATCTCAATGCTGGTATAAAGATTACACTTACCGACCTTCGTCCAGATCCAGAAACAGGCAAGACACGTACTGAGGTCTTCCATGCTAAGGATGGTTTGAAGGAGTTCGTTCGTTACGTTGACCGCCATCGTCAGCATCTCTTCGATGATGTTATCTATCTCAAGACTGAGAAGCAAAACATTCCTATCGAGGTGGCTGTGATGTACAACACTGATTATACAGAGAACATCCACTCATACGTTAACAACATCAACACTATTGAGGGTGGTACTCACTTGCAGGGATTCCGTGCCGCATTGACTCGTACATTGAAGACATACGCTGACAATGACCCACAGATTTCTAAGCAGTTGGAGAAAGCTAAGATTGAGATTGCTGGTGAAGACTTCCGCGAAGGCTTGACAGCTGTTATCTCTATCAAGGTTGCAGAACCACAGTTTGAGGGTCAGACAAAGACCAAATTAGGTAACAGTGAGGTTTCTGGTGCCGTTCAGCAGGCTGTTGGTGAGGCACTGACCGATTATCTCGAGGAGCATCCTAACGAGGCAAAGATGATCTGTAACAAGGTTATCCTTGCTGCTACAGCTCGTGTTGCAGCCCGTAAAGCACGCGAAAGCGTACAGCGTAAGAACGTGATGAGCGGTGGTGGTTTGCCTGGTAAGTTGGCAGACTGTTCTAATAAGGACCCTAAAGACTGCGAAATCTTCCTTGTCGAGGGTGATTCTGCGGGTGGTTCAGCTAAGCAGGGACGTGACCGTTATACACAGGCTATCCTCCCTCTCCGTGGTAAGATTCTGAATGTAGAGAAGGTTCAGCGTCATCGTGTATTCGAGGCTGAGTCTGTTATGAATATCATTCAGTCTATCGGTGTACGCTTTGGCGTTGAGGGAGAAGGCGACTTTGAGGCTAACACCGATAAACTTCGCTATGACAAGATTATCATCATGACCGATGCCGACGTCGATGGTTCTCACATCGACACACTGATTATGACACTCTTCTATCGTTATATGCCAAAGGTTATCGAGCAGGGACATCTGTATATCGCTACACCTCCACTCTATAAGTGTACTTATAAGAAGGTAAGCGAATACTGCTACACCGAGCAACAGCGTCAGGCTTTCATCGATAAGTACGCTAATGGTGCTGAAGATGCAAAGGCTATCCACACACAGCGATACAAAGGTCTTGGTGAGATGAACCCAGAACAGCTTTGGGAAACAACCATGGACCCAAAGACACGACTCTTGAAGCAGGTTACTATCGAGAATGCTGCTGATGCAGATGAGATTTTCTCTATGCTGATGGGCGATGATGTTGAGCCTCGTCGTGAGTTCATCGAGAAGAATGCAACCTATGCTAACATTGATGCATAAGCTTTTCTAAGCAGATTAAACACAGCTTCTAAAGCTGAAAAAATAAAGAGACTCCCTTTCTCACAAAACGAGAAAGGGAGTTTTTATTTTCTTCTAATTATCACCTATAATCGCTTATTATCGCCTATATCCCTATGAATATTGTTCTTTTTCCCACATAAACTTTTCGGAAAAAGAAATAAATGAGTATATTTGCAACTTCAAAACAATCGGAAAATGAACAAAAAGATAAGGCTCCTCGAAGTTAATGTAGCACAAGCAAAAGCTGTCTATCCAGAAGGTAAATTTATTGATAACGACCTTATTCTCTTCGAGGATATCACGCAAGTACCACTTCCTACCAATCCTTCTCGTATGAAGTCTCTCTTCCTTGCCCTCTGTACCAGCGGTCATGCACAATATACTGTTGATACAAAGATGCACGAGGTGGGTGCTGGAGACGTCATTATCATCAGTGAGGAACAGGTAGTTGCCGACTATATACTCTCACGTGATTGTAAGGGTATCGCCCTCATCATGTCTTATGACTTCTTTCAGAACATTGTAAGTGGAGTTCACGAACTATCTGCCCTCTTCCTCTTTGCCCGTACCCATCCTGTTTTCCACCTTGATAACAATCAGGCGAGGGCATTAGAAAACGACATTCAGCATATCAAGGAGAAGATTATTGATACTGGTCACCGCTTCCGTCGTGAGTTAGTTATGACAATGCTAAAGGCACTTATCATCGATATGAGTGATATCATCTATCGCTTCCAACAAGTAGGAGAAGCAGGACAGACGCGTGCTGAAGCTATCTTCCGCGACTTCATTCAGACTGTGGAGAAGAACTATCGCACGGAAAGGCGTGTCAGTTGGTACGCACAACAACTGTGTATCACATCTAAATATCTCTCTGAAACCGTGCGTACTGTCAGCAGACGAACACCAAGTGATTGGATTGACTCCTACGTCACACGTGAGTTACGCGTAATGCTTAGAAACAGTACGATGAGTATTAAGCAGATTGCTGATGAACTAAACTTCGCCAATCAGAGCTTTATGGGTAAATACTTCAAGGAACATGTGGGCATGAGTCCTTCGCAGTTTAGGAAGAGTTAATGAGTTGTAAAGCCAAATAGGCTTTATTAGTCCAATGAGGCATATTGGACTAATACGGCTAATAAAACTATTAACCTGAACTCGGGATAAGAAAAGTCTGCAAAAAGTTGGTAATCTCATTATATT
>ERZ773069.40-NODE-40-length-91261-cov-8.377124_pt1 | contig 91261 bp, 119 predicted proteins | sample MGYA00580619_ERZ773069 | MGnify/ENA primary metagenome ERZ773069 (study PRJEB29015, sample SAMEA2738007) | human oral metagenome | biome: human oral; feature: human-associated habitat; material: dental | place: China | collected 2108 ...
TACTGCAAAACTTGAAGCCTCATCAGTCAAAGACAAAACGCGTCTTGTACTCATTATCTGCTTTGTATCATTAATGAGTACACTTTTGCATAATCCGTCAGACAATTCTTCTATAGGGAAATCATAGAATTTAAAGTTATCTATGTTTTCGTCTACAAGCTCTTTAAAACGTTTGTAAAACTCGTTAATGTCTGCGTCCTCTGCTTCCCATTCCTTTTGTGGAACAGTTAAAGACAAATTAAAAGTTGCAACATACGAGTTATTGAAGCCAAACATAGCTCCTAATAACGGGTTGTTGTTACGTTGCATTCTAACAATAACATAAGGTTCTTTTTTGCTGAACCTTTGAGACTTTTTGATATTTACATTTACATTCATAACACATAATGCCATACATTCATGCGCACCATGCACACAAAAGGGCAGGGGGTCTTTCCTACCAATAGATGATATAGGGGTCTGATTTATTGCTGTTTCGAGTTTTTGTACATACAATCCAGATTTCTGTATATACAATGCAGTTTGTGTTTCGAGTTTTTATATGCATAACACGCAGAAAGATAAAAAATAAAAAAATTTTTATCCTCCCATATACACAACATTCGATTTAAGGCCATTTCCTTGCGTTTTAAGAGGACTTCTCTACACTTGTGTGTATTTATATGCCAAAACTGATTATATAGGCTTAGACGAGCTTAAAATAAGTTTGTTGTGATTACTGATGTTTTATACGGCTTTTAAGTATGTCTCATATAACACTATTTAATTGCTCTGTAACGGCTTATAATTGATTGAGTGGATAAGTTATCCATAGATATGATTATAACGTCTTAGAAGGGCTTAAAATGCGTTATGCGGGATTTATTGTATATCTATTAGAAAAGTGTGTTATTCTGGTTCGGCTTTATTGTATATGCAAAATGCTCTCCAATAGAGAAAAAAGAAGTAGCAAGAATAAAAGAGATTAGGGTACATTAAGAGAATATATAAACTATATATAACTTATATATCTATACTAGTATATCAACTGTCTACATCCCTCTCCAAAAAGAAAGAAATATATAAAGAAAGAAAAAGGTTCTCCCTTCATGGCATAAAAATACCCGAAATGAACTTAATCACCTCGGGTTTTTAATAAATTATATATATCAGCAACTATTTTAATTTTGCTATTTAACTCATCTATTAGAGCTTTATCATCAATTCCAACAACAGACTATATTGGATATACCTAAACTTTATAAAACTATCCTCTGTAGCTACATTGTATACTCAACCAACCTCCATCTGCACACAACTCTGTATACAAGCCGTGCTACTTGTAGTAATCATTCAAGTATTTATGTGCAGTCTAAATCTACTTTTTAATTTTAGAATAAAAATAGTTTTTATAATCTTCCTACATTTACACAAGATTACTTTTTATTGTTTTTAGATAATTCTACAAACTCTTTTGCCTTTTTAAATGCATCTTTACCATGAGCCAATCTATATTTTAAAAGTGTAAATATCGCTATGTTTAAGTTCCCAAACATCAAGTGCGCACTCAATAAAGAGCCAGATATAATTTCTGTAGTACTTGCATTTGTATTTAATGCTGTTAATTTAAACAAGAATACTGCAGCGACAATAGTTAAAAGGCGCCCAAATACACACCATGTTTTAAAACCTCCGCCATCAAGTATTTCTTGTAAAACCTCCGACTGTCTATCAGTCATCTTTATAATCGATTTAAAATCAAATGTAATCATATTATCTTATATTATTTAATTAATTTAAAATTATACTGTTTGTTTAAATTACCTTCTAGTTTCCGAGTGTATCTTGTCTAATTTGTAATAATTATAGCTACAATCTACCTATTTAGCCAAAACTTTCAATTCTTTATCGATACAATCAGCTAATTCTTCTTTTGAATATATACACAAGTGTATTAAGCTTAAAATTATCCAGTTTGAGATGTTGTTATGAGTTTTGCAGTTTATAAGTATAGCATTCTTTTCAGGAATTATACTAAACACATGTTTACAACTATTAATATTAGCTAATGAAACTCGATTAACTATAGTACTATTTACTATGTTAATCTTATTAACATATCTTGTATAAGACGTATGCCAATTCTTTGTAAAAACATACTTTATAGTTTTAAATAATTTGTTCATAGTTGTTCTTTTATTTTCTCTGCTACATATTTAGCATCTGGGTGTGCATGCTCAGATATTCTTAGTTTAAAGAACTTATTCCATTGACTTGTTGTACCAGTCATAATCAACTCAGTTTTAAGCTGTAATGGGAGAACATCTCTAGCATCTTCTGGTTTTACACCAGTCTTAATTAGATTCATATATACGCGTTCCGCACTTTCCCAAGACGTTACGAACATTAATAGTGATTTTTCATAATCTTCCCACTTAGTAGGTTTTACTATTGTTATCTCATTACCAAATTTACCATCGTTGTAGTTACAATATCTTGTAGACTCCATCAAGAATGAGAATACCCTATGTCTTACAAAAGAATCAGCTTGAACTCTGGCACATGTAAGTCTAAATGTATATCTAAGTTCATGATACTCAGTTGGTTCGCATATATACTTTAGGTCGTCAAATAGATTATTTTCAACAATAACTCTATAGTTTGTAGTTATAAATGTATCATCACTGTCTAGATAATATTTACATACAGAATATTTGTTTCTAAAATAGAAATATTTAGAATCACTGTCGCATGGTATTCTTAAATATATTGTCCCGTGTTCAAGTGGAGAACCATGACCTAATTTAATCATTTTATCTACGAAAGCTTTAGCTGTTTTAGACCTGCCATTCTCATCATACTCTATCTTGTCTAATGACTTATATGCTGTACGACCAGCAATCTCTATCTGCTCGTAAACACCTAAAAGGTCATGTTTTTGCTCTAGTTTTTCTACTTTGTTTTTTATTAGTTTCATAACGCTCTTTTGCTTGTTTATATATCACGTATTGCTCACCTCTTAACTTAACTACCTATTGAGCTTCTTCTATCGTACAAGGAAACATGTATGAGTCATCTATAACTCTTGGATTGTACTCTACGCTAACACCGTCTGTGAATACTAGGTAATATGGTTCGTTAATGTTCTTTTTCATCTTTTACCTCCGTATTCTGAGTAGTATTTAGATTTTCATTATTGAGTTCTTTATAAAGCCCATCTCCTCCAGTATCTTGTATACGCTTGAGCTTAGTGTTATTATTTGTTTCTAAGGCTTCTGATTCTGCCACATCTTTAGCTGTTTCCTCAAGAACTCTTCCAACTTCTTCTTTGTTAGTACGTAATCTGTCATTTAATTCCTTTATAAAGTTCTTCTTTTCTTTATCATACTTAGGGTCATTATACATATGCATAAGTACATAAGATGCATTATTAAACCCAAACTGGTCTTTTATATTACCGTTTTTATCTTTCTCTGTACCAAGTTTATCAACTAAATCTTGAACTTCTTTTAGTGTATATTCTTCTAAAATACCATCACGGTTGACTTTTTTCAACAACTCTACATGTCTACTATAAAGATTACTGTGTTTACTTATTTTCCCCATTTTTATTAAGATAAAATTAAATCCTTTACTACACTCTTAAAATATCTATATCACTCATCATTTGGATAACATTTGTTTTTAAATCTGTATTTTTGCTCTTTATCAATCAGATTCATTGCTTCTATAAACTATTCGTTTACCGCGGCTTCTTTCAATGTGAGCTATGTATCTTGAGCACTCTTGTTCTTTTTCTAATCCGTCTTCATCCAACACAAATTGTATGTATTTCTAATTATCGTGCCATCTGTAATATCTTGAAAATGCTTTCTTTCTATCTATCGTAGTGCTGTATCTATGTATACACTTTAGCATCTGTTTAGCATTAACTACACCACAAAACTTCAATTCTGATATGTTCTCTATAAAGGACATCACTCCACTATCACCAAATTTATTCTTAAGTTGATTATATTCTTCATAAGCCTTTATATAGAACTGATTCGACTTATCATAGAATGGATGTAAGTTTACTACAAACGACGCATTTATTGGAGTATCATGTATAAAGAAATACTTACAATTATCAGTTACTGGTTTACTTGTAGCCTTTAGTGATAGATAATCTGCATAGTATAATATTGCACTAATCTCTGCGTTATTCATTATGCTTTGTTTGTTTTAAAGTACGTCTTATAGATATTACTTACAATCCAGCCCATATAATACGCTGCTGGTTCTTGATAATCTAAATATATATTATCACCAATCTTACTATGAGTATCAAGTAATACATGTGTAGCTTCATGAACTATAGTGTTAAGTAAATCAATATCTTTTTCTTTCTTAGTCTTACCCTCTGAACGAAATATTCTAACAAGTATAGTAATTTTATTATCTTTACGAGATAGTAGTCTAAAAGTATATCCTCTACAATCACTATCTAAATCTTTGTCGGTTAATTCTTCTTTAGATATTGTTATAAAGTTCTTCTTTATGTCATTATTACTACATTTAGTAGTACATACAGCTAAATCTATATCGTATATAGTTGGGTATATATCTATATTATTCATATATATTATTATATTATATATTATTAAAAGTTTGTTTGTATACTGAAGTTATAGCTAGCCTTCCGTCTTCATTTAAATTTCTAGTACCTATACCTGCAAAGTTTTTAGTTAAACTTGGAGTTTCGTTATAATAATCCCATTTGTTATCTTTGTTTATAAACCACTGTTTTCTAAATTGGTCATAAACATATACTATTTTATTATCATCTATTGCCATTTGTACAGCCCATCCAGTACCACCTTTAACTTTACCATTGCTTATACTTCCTATAGCAAATATAGCATCTGAGTTTTTTACCTGCATATAATTTCTTGCCAGTAAGTTCATATACTTATAAGGTTTTCTGTTAAGTGTTTTATTTGCTTTTAATACGTGTTTACAACCCTCTTCAAAATCATCTTTTGATATTTCGTAATTACCATTAGGTGTTCTAACTCCGTACCAATAGTGATTAGATTTAACGCCATACATATCACCGATATAACTCCAGTATGAATCAGAACCTATAGCACCACCAGATGATTTGTATATGTATTATCTATTATTTGTATCATATGGTATATATATTATATATTATATAGAGATTATATTATATCTACTAGCTATATAGTCTTAATTATTATTAACCCCTATTATCCCCTTAACGGGATTTTATGTCCAAAAGTTGCAAATTCAAAAAGTTTTTAATATTTTGCAACCAGTTTTAACATTCTTACGTTATGGGGTCAAATTTCAATAAAAGAAAAACACATGATAAACAAATTAAGAGTAAAAACTCCATTCTTCAATTTAGAAGTTGGTGATATTTTAACTTTATCAGAAGATAAGAAATTTTACGAACATGCAGTGTCAAGAGGTTATGATGACAAAGAATCACATTTCAAGTTTGATGCTTCATTTAAGATTGATGCAGAATATGCAAATGAACTTATAAATGAAGGTTATCTTGAAGAAGTTCTCGAAAAGAAAGCTGCCGTAGAGTTCAAGAATATTTTTACAGAGATAGATGTTCTTATTGATACATACAGTAAAGAGTTATCTAATCTTGATGAAGAGTTTGCAGAAAAGCCAGCTTGTCTTAAAGTTGAAAAGAGAACAGTTCTTAAAAACTTGATAAAAGTTCTAAACCATCTCAAAACCTTAAAGAAGTAATGGAAAAGGAAAACACAATCATAGACCAGTCGCAACTTGCAGAAAGTATAGCCGAGAAGATTCAATATGAATTTACTGATACATTTTTAGTGAAGTTGCTGGACCCAATTATGGTCAAGAAAGAATTTAGTAAACCAGTTTCAAATAATACTGCCACGAAAGATAAAAACGGTGTTTCTGCAGTAGATTTTGATAAAGTAGAAACTGAGGTTAAAGAAGTTGAATCTGATTTTCGTAGAGCTGTAGTAATTAAACTACCAATGTCATACATGAGAATGAAAGACCGTCCATATGATATAAATGTTGGCGACGTTATACTTATGAAGAATATTAGTGGTAGGCGTTTTGATTTACTTAAAAGCAGCAAACTTATTTATTACTACGATATTATGGCTAAGTGTAAATGATAAACATAGACACTATAGTTAAATAGATTTCTAAAGAGACTGGATACGATAAAGATGTTGTAAAGAAAGTATGTAATCATGTATTTCTACAAACAGTAGAAGTTATGAAGAGTGAAGATAATACTCAAGATATACTTTTTAACGGTCTTTTTAAATTTAAGCTTAAGAAAAGATATAAAGAAGATAAAACTTTAAAATATACAATAAAATGAAGAGTGTAAAGAAAAATAAGAAAGAACTTGTCATTGATATGACAAAACTTGAATCATATGATGACGCTGTTGTTGCAATTGTTGAAGGTTATATTAATAATAACATACCTGTAACAAAGCATTTGTTTGCAGAATACTGTGATATTGTTGAACGTGATGTAATATTTGACTTAATGAAGTTTATCTTCGATAGAGGCAATACCGTTCGCTTTGACGATAATGGATTTGAAATCTGCTACACAGATGCAGTAGAACTAAATGATGGAGATTATATTAAAGCTGACGGCGAAAGAGCTGTTGTGAAAAGAAGTTCTCTGTTTAAAAAGTTTTTTAACATATTCAGACGTAAGTAATTATGAAGAATGTAATATTTTCAAACTGGAGAGACTTTGTTGAAGTATCTGAGAAAGATGGTAAATTATTTTCAAACTCAATTTTCTCAATATATCCATCTGTAAACAGAATGTTCGTTGCAGATGATGATATGACAATAACAACACATGATGACGACACTGTATACAATGTAAAAAAAGGCGATGTTGTATTTTCATTCAGAATTGGAGAAAAGACCATTGTATCTGTTTCAAACGATGACATAATAAGACAATATCTTTTGGATAGAAAAGAAAAGCATGAAAGAGAGATTGCTGAAAAAGAAGCTTCTAATTGCAATCTTAGCGATTGTTCATGTAATGATTGTTCAAACGGTGTATTTTAATAAACACAGTTCCTCTGTACTGTAAACAGAGATAGTTGGGGGCAACCCAGTCTAACATAAAATTTTTATAATACATATTAAATACCTCTATCAAAGAGGAATATCGCGGAGTAGAACAGAGGTAGTTTGCCAGACTCATAATCTGGAGGTCGGTGGTTCGATTCCATCCTCCGCAACTACATTTCATAATTTTAATACACATAATTACACAATCAATGTGATAGAATTTAATTTATAAATATAAAGATAGTGTAGCATCTATAAAATCTACACACTTTTGCCGTATGGCGTAATGGTAGCGCGGTGGGCTCTAACCCCACGTCAGTCTGGGTTCGAGTCCTAGTGCGGCGACCATAACAGATTTCCCATGCTGTAAGATGGGTTAATTAAATGTTTATTAATTAAACTAATACGAATGGAACTTAAATTTAAGAGATTAGATGAAAAGGCTGTATTGCCTATACGCGCGCATAAGAGCGACGCAGGACTTGATTTAACAACTGTTGGCATTTCATTAGAATCTAATGAATGCGGACAAACTGTAGTTGTTTACCATACTGGCTTAGCTGTAGAGATACCAGAAGGTCATGTTGGGTTACTGTTCCCTCGTTCATCAATTGCAAACAAATCTATGTTTTTAACTAACTCGGTTGGAGTAATCGACTCTGGCTATAGAGGTGAAATAATGGCTAAGATGCATGTTACAACAGATGCTCGTCCAGCCATGTACGGTGTAGGTGAAAAGTTTGCACAATTGATTATCATGCCAATTCCAGAAACAACTGTAACAGAGGCAGCGGAATTGAGCGAAAGTGAACGTGGTGAGAATGGTTTTGGTTCCAGCGATAAGAAATTGAGCGCGCCTGATGCATCTGCAGAGGAATCACAAGACGTTGAGAAGAATCAAGTAGATGCTACTACGGTAGCGGCGGACTCAAATGAGGGGTCTGAGGTAGCCGCATAACGCGTGATGTTGCTACGGGAAGCGGCGTTATAATTATAGAAAAGCAATGCTTCTAAGTTGAGGGGATTACACAATAAGTGTAGTTCCCTTTAGCTGTTTATGACAATAACGGGATTATATTGTATATATAAGCCCTATGTTTGTATAATTAATATAAATTATAGCACATGAAAAAATCTAAACTTTTTGGTTCGAGATTGGTTGAAAATATATTCTTACCAAGAACTCCAAAAGTTATAATGCTTGCAAACAATGATGATGTTCGTTCGTAGCATTTTGAAGAGGGAGATATACTTGATGCAAACTCAATCAAAAAAACAATATTGAATTTAGGTTCTTCATTACAACCAACAACACCTACTCCATAGGTATATGATGCTTCTCCAAACGGGGAATATACAAATCTTGAAGATGCTGTATCAAAAATGTATAAAGATTAGAATAACGATAAATGTAGAATTATAACATTTGTAGATTCTAATAGCTTGGAAAGATATGTATATTATAATAGTACACCGAGTAAGGAAACATCAACATATTTTTGGCTTAAGATATTATCATTTAAAGATATACAGGAAATAAGTAAGCCTAAGATATTACCATTTAAAAGAGTCGTACATGATGTTGATGTAATAATGATGTCGGGTTCCGGTGATAGCATAATGTATGACGATGTTAGAATGGTTTTCGTTGATAATGATAATGGTGGATATTGCGGTTCTTTTACTGGCGGTTCAAATTATGGTACAACATCAGATTTTGGCGTAACGCCAGTAGTTGGAAAAATATACTATGATGAGTCTAATGGCGATATATACGCTTGGTGTGATAACCACCTAATGAAACTCTCAGATGACTACACTAAAGTTTTCGATAGTATAGTTAGAATACAAGAGAATGAGATTGATGCTATATTAAATTAATAACTTATAATAATATGGTATGAAAGTAGTAACTTTAAATGGGTTAAATCGCTTCTTAGAAAATATTAAGTCAAAATTACTGCCAAGGCAGCAGGTTGTTACTAATCAAAATTATATAAGCGATGTAACCGATAATGTATTTTATATATTAGACAATTCAGCATTCTCATATCCTGCAGGACAGACTTGGTGGATTAATCTTAAACTATCTAATGTTAATGATAACAATTCTGTTAAAGAGTTCAAATTTATGATTAGAACTGGTTCTAATACAGTTAATTTAGGTATAGGTAATTATCTTAATGTAAGCGGAGTTAGTCAGATGCAAGCCAACTCTACATATATGATTACATTATATGGATATGGAACGTAGTTTTATAACGGAAAGCGTATAGGTAAGAATGCATTTGTTGATATGTGTAAATTAGTTTAATAAAGAAAATGGAACAGAAGAAATTTTTAGACCTTAATGGTCTTAAGCATTACAATGATAAGTTAAAATCTGGTGCAGTAGTAGTCGGTAGAGCAAACGTTGCAAATCAAATACAATCATCTGGGATTCAATGGGGTTCAGAAACAGTGCCTCTTGCAAACATACCAAAGGCAGCTATGGAAAGATGTGTTGTAGTTGCTAATCAGGCAGCTATGTTTGCATTAACAAAAGACCAGATACAGAATGGTGATACTGTAAAGGTAACAGATGGCGGTAGAATGTTTTTTGTTAAGGATGACAATAACCTTAACTCAATGGCTGGATATGAGGCTTATGTAGCCGGTACAGCTGCAACTGCTGAGATTGCTGATAGTGTAGAATGGTCTGGTGTTAAAAATAAACCAGAGACATACAAGCCGGCAGAACACGCTACAGATATAGTAACAGCCCTCACAGGATTTCAAGGGTCATATCCTATTAATAATAAGCTTGAAGATATATCAACAATCGATACATTAAATCAAGCTCTTGGGAAAATATATGCAAACGAAACCAGACTTACTCAAGTTATAGACATAAAAAACTTAAACGACCCAATTTATAATATATCTGAACGAAAAAAGAATCTTAGTGGTGAAAGAACTGTTACAAGATACGATTTGATTACTACTAAAAATGGTGAATTAAATCCAGTTCATGTTGGATACCTTGAAGAGTTTACAGATGTTCTCATGACAAATATAACACAAATAGCTACAACGTCTTTAGACTTAGGACGTGTGGATGGTGGTTATGTTATGCGAGAATGTCCTTACAGGTGGGTTCGTAGATATAAGATTAAAAACTACCCAGCAGACCAGCTTAACAAGTGGTCTCCGTGGGAAATATGTTTAGATGAAAAAACCAAGATATTAACTAAAAGAAACATTATGATTCCATTTGGTGGAATTGTTAATGGTGTAAGTATTGAAGGTTCATCTACGAATGATACTAATGGTACTATAGTATATGACAGTTCAAGTAAAATTTTGTTATATAAAATCGTTGATGATTTTGGTCAGACTAAATACTATCAAACATGGAGTGCTGGTCATCTCTACGGAGAAGAATCTGCTGGTGCAGTAAAGCCATATCAAGATATATTCTATTATAATGAAAAAGATGGTTCTATATTCTTATTCGACGGTACTGATATGCATGGCGTTGGTAATAACACTGAAGCTTTGTCAAATTCTGAAATAGACAGTATTTTTTAATTAATATAAATAACACATAGATATGAATAAAGCAAAATTAACTAATTCTGTATTAACAGGTGGAGGCTTAAGTGGTACTTAGCATTTAAATGTTATCATAGGCTCTTCTAATAACGGTTATCCGAAAGGTTATGTGTTGGATGCGAATGCTACAAAACAACTAGTTGGTAGCGGTGGCGGTACTCCTGGTACACAAGAACAATCAGAATTAGAAAAGGTAATAAATGTAAATAAATTTAGTCGTACTTTTGATAAATTTAGCAATAATTATAGAAATTTAGATATAAATAATGTTAGCGATGAACCGTATACAAATATAAATATGCTTGATAATTTTGGTAGATTGTCTGAATTTCAAAATGAGCAGCTTGGGTCTGGTAATATAAATTCTGGTAAAGTTAATAATTCTAACGGTTATTACAATATTGTTCTAAATTCTGGAGCAATATCAGGAGGTGATGGTTCTATTATATCAAGTAGATATTTTATTGCAGACGTTATAAAACACAACGACGGTCCGAAGTTAAGATTAAAATCTAATATTAATAAAAACTTAAATAGGATTATTAAACAAAAAAGTCTACTTATAACCGATAAATATGCGTTTTTAAAATAGAATGATGAATATATCTTGAAAAAACTATCCGATACAAATTTTATTTCTAGAAGTGCAGATAGTTATACAAGAATAGACGACAATACTGTAGAGTTTAATAACGTATATTTAAATAAACTTAAAGATTATGACAGAGTACTTTGCTATTCTGTAATAAATTATTCTAAGAGTTCTATTTTATTTGGTGAAAATTTACACAATATTGGAAATAATAATTCTATATTTGTTGGTAGCGGGTTGATTGGATTGCAAAGACCAGATGGGAAATATTCTTCAAACTTAGCTATATTTGGTAGATATAATAGTGCTACAAACGACGGAGAGTTAGCTTGTGGAGTATTTAACAAATCTACAAGCACAGCAAATGGAGATATACAAACAATGTTCTCTGTAGGAAGTGGTAGTGATGTAGATGTTAGAAGAAATGCATTAGAGATAGCATTATTTAAACAGACCGATTAGACGTATAAAGATAAACTATATATAAATGGAATTGGCGGATATAACGGTTCAAATGTAGAAGATGCTTCTGTGAAATCAATATAGGATGTTATAAATGATTTAAGCACTAATTCTACTACACCATCTACCACGTCATTTGAAGCTGCTGATAATGTACTTAAATGTATAAATTCTAAACCATCTATAAACTCTAATACAAAAATAGAAGATGTTATTAAAGATGCATTTAAGAAAGGTTGGAAAAATATTGTTTTGAAAGTAACATTTACTAAAGATAATATATGGATTGTAAGTAATCAAGAGTAGTTTAACAATGGTTCAGAAAATAAAACACCTATTGAATTAACATTTGCAGAAATAGATAATAGTAATAATAATTTTATAAAACTTGAAGATGCTTGTAAACTTATACGATATTATGGCATGCATGTATATTTTATAATTAATAACTATTATGCTAAAAATAAGTATGTAAAGGATGGCGACCCGTACAACAATAGACCATATGTACATAAGTTTGTTGAAACTTTAAATATATGCGGATTAAGCAAAAGGTATTCTATATTATCAAAAGATTATAAAGCTTTAATTTAGGTAATATCTGTAGATGCTTTAGCAAAAGTTGGACTTATTTATACAACAAAACTCGACCAAGTTGGTATGATTGACGAACTTACAGTATAGATGATGGATGAAATAAATATTGCAAGAGGTGCAAATCTTGTAAACAGCGTGCCAGAAATTTCGTTCTTCTCTTGTAGTTTTGACAATGTTAAAGACCTGTCAACAAAAGTGGCTACTATGTTATTTAGAAAGCACTTTGAATTGTAGGTTAATGATTTTGATTAGAGTACAAATATTTAGGATGTTAAAAACATGAGCCCGTATATAACATCTGCGCTTTGTAATGATGTTCATATTGGACAAAAACTATTAGAAAGTAATGTTTGATATACAAGGTGGTAAAATAAAACTTAGCACACAAGATTTAGCAATACCTCCATTTAAACAACACTATAATAGTGCGGAGGATAAATCTTAGGCGCTGAAGGAAATTGAATACATAATATGGCTTTATAAATGGAATAGCCCATACGAAGCATACCCAGAGAAGGAAAGGTCTTCTATTGTCGGTAAAGATGTATTCAATAATGATAAATATATACCAACCGCAGAAATGAAGATATTAGCAAAAAGATTCTAGGAGTTTCAACAGACTCCTGGGACTAGATTGTTACAGTCATCTTAGTCAGCTGCGGAAGGTTTGATAGAAACTCTGAATTAGTATTCAGAAGGTAATATGGATATAGATACAGCCTTAAAGATAACACGAATACTTAAAGACGTTAGCGGCGTTGTTAAGTCGTTGGATATAGCGATGAAGCAAGCAAAAGCCGAACAACTTGAATCTGGAAAGATTAAAGGTGGTGGTGTTATAGGCATGTACGAAATTGCTAAATAATTATGGTTGACTTTAATAAGAAGATACTCAATAGTGATAAATTTAGACAAGCTGCCATATTCTTTCAAGAACATGGATGTTACACATTAGCACCAAAAGGAACAACTGACTATGCTAAGTATTGGGACGAAGAAACTAATAGATGTCTATACGGATATACAGCACCAGATGGTGATTCTATAAGTGGATATAATTACTTCTACTTGAACTATAGTCCAATTATGAAGTTGTAGGAAGTTGAATATACAGACAGGTTTGGAGATAAGAGAACGAGACGTGAGCGTATATTTGGATTTCCGAGATTCTGGGATTATGATTACTATTACTTCAATGCAATTGATGAAGCTGAGAATGTTGGTAAACATATGGTAAATCTTAAATGTCGTCAAAGAGGATATTCGTTCAAAGGCGCATCAATGCTTGTTAGAAACTATGAGTTGATACCTGGCTCTAAAAACTTCGCTGTAGCCTCAGAATAGAAGTTCTTGATTGGAGATGGTATTCTTACTAAAGCTTGGCAGATAATGGACTTTGTTGATAAACATACAGCATGGTCTAAATAGAGATTAACTAGCACTCGTATGGAAAGAGTGTCTGGTTTTAAGATAACTGATGAGTTTGGCAAACAAACAGAACAAGGTTATCTTTCAAGCATAACTGGAATAACTCTTAAGAACGACCCTGAAAGACTTCGTGGTACTCGTGGTAAGTTAGTGTTATTTGAAGAGGGTGGTAAGTTCCCAAACTTAGAAACGGCATGGCGAGTTGAACAACCTGCTGTAGAAACTGACGATGGTGTAGCATTCGGTTTAATGATAGCGTTTGGTACAGGAGGTTCGGAAGGTTCTAGCTTCGACGGTCTTAAAAACTTATTCTACCATCCAGAAGCGTTTAACTGCTTATCATTTCCTAATATATGGGATGATGGTCAAGGTGATACAAAATGTGGATTTTTTGTTCCAGCATGGTCTAATATGGAATCTACTGACGAAAATGGACAGTAGAGGTTTATGGATAAAGATGGAAATAGCCTTAAAGAGAAAGCTATAGAAGAACTTATATCCTAGAGAAATAAAGTAAAAGATGGAGGTGCTTCACAAACATCTATAGATAGATTTATATCAGAACGTCCATTAAAACCGCAGGAAGCTGTATTGGAGTTGGGTAAAAATATATTCCCAAGAAAATTGTTAATGAATCAACTAACACGTATCAGAACCAATGAAAAGTTAAGAAACATGAAGCATGTTGTTGATTTGACTTGGGATGGAAATGGTGGTGTTAAAGCTGAAGAAAAGAAGTCTGGTGATATAACAACATATCATTTAAAGAAAGATGATAAACCTCATGGTTCTGTAGTTATATGGGAATATCCTGTGAAAGACCCACCATATGGGTTATATATAGGCGGATGTTTAACTCCTGGAGAAAAGGTGTGCACACAAAGAGGCTTGGTAAATGTAGAAGAAGTTACGCTAGATGATAAACTTATAAACAAAGATGGTAGATTTGTTGATATTAAGAACATTCAAATATACGAAAAGTTTAATGAGCCTACATATACAATAAAGCCTTATGGTTCTTTTCGTACTACAACATTTACATCTGAACATCCAATATTAACAAAATCTGGTTAGTTTGTAAAAGCTAAAGATATAACAACTAACAACAAACTTATTATTCCCAATATATATTGGAATAATGATATTGAAAAATACAAATGGATTGAACATGATGAATAGGCAAGAAAATTTGCATATTTTTATGGGCTGTACATTGGCGATGGATTCTATAATATAAATTAGAACTCTTATGATATATACATGTCTATTGGTAAAAGCGAAACGGAATTAGCGTTATTTTATGATAAGTTAATTCTAGAATTGTTTAATAGAAAATGCGTGCATATACATAAAAATAAAGAACAAAGTCGCAGATTCACTTATAAAGAACTTGTGCAATAGTTATAGTATATTGGAAATTCAGCTTTTACAAAACGTGTTCCAGAATGGATAAAACATGGTTCTGCAGAAGTTAAACTTGGGTTTTTATAGGGGTATTTAGATTCAGATGGGTCTGTTGTAAAAGACAACGGAAAAATTCGTGTAAATTATACAAGTTCAAATTTAGAATTACTTGAAGATGTATAGGATATATTATACGCATTAGAAATAAAAAATAGTATCGTTTTACATTAGAATCGATGTCAAAACAGATTTGGTGGAATTTCAAAAGAGTCTTATAGAATTAATATAGCAAGCGACGATGCTAAAACAATAGCAATAGACCCTGTATTTTTAAGTAGAAAGATAAAATTATTACAACAACATAAGAGTAATAGTAAATCTAAAATAGATTAGAAGTTTGTAGGCGGAAATATAATTATAGGCGTATAGAGTATAACTGAAGGAACGTATACGGGAGTGGTATATAATTTTGAATGCGATACTCATACATTTATGTGTAGAAATATAATGACACATAATTGCGACCCGTACGCGTAATGTCAGCGGGTCTAAAATCGGGTAAAAACGGGAAACATCTAGAACAGACAATTCCGTGCTAATCATACTGATTGCGAAAGGCAGTATGGCAGTGTAACGCATAGATGGTGAATAAATATAATCCATCCACGAACACCCGACACTTTTATAGTGATGATGTATGCTGGGCTATATGGGGACATATAGAAGTATAGATAAAAAACTATACGATAACACAACTGATGACCATGACGAATCGTTTACAAACTCTTTAGGTTCAACGTTTATATTTAAACGCGTTAAAGCTGGCGAAGCTTGGAATGATGTTATTGTCGCAGAGTATTCTGGTAGGCCAGATTCGGCTGAAGAGTATTATGAGAATGTGCGAAAACTTTTGATGTTCTACAATGCAAGATTGTTATTCGAGAATGAACGTAAAGGTATATATCCATATTTTACAAATAAACACTGCGACTATCTTTTAGCAGATTAGCCAGACAAGGTAATATCTGAAATATTTAAAGATTCAAAAGTACAAAGAAGAAAGGGGTGTCATATGACTAAATCCATACGAGCATATGGAGAGGGTCTTATATTAGAATGGCTAATGGATGAATTTGAGCCTGGACGCCCTAACTTAGAGAGAATATACAGCGAACCTTTATTAGAAGAGCTTATAGAAAACGACGGTGTTAAAAACGTCGATAGAGTTATAGCTTTATGTATGACAATGTTGTACAGAGAAGAGCTATATCAGGTAAAGGTAGCTGAAAGTAAAGAAAAAAACAAATAGGTTGAACTCTTTGAAATGCCATTGTTTAGCCAGTAGTGGTGGGACAGTGATGAAGTACAAGACGACACACCTGTATTTACATTTTAACAATGAGAGATAGAGATAATATGTATAATTCCGCTTTCCCACAATAGAAGCTACCTTTATCTAAAAAGGGTAAAGATTGGCAAAAAGAATGTGTGGATTATATCATAGGTGAAGGCGATGTGTCTTCTGGTGGCGGTAATAGAGCTACATAGCATAAGGAGATGTAGGTTTATTATAATTTATATAATAGTATCTTTGATGAAAAAGACTTTGAGCGAATAACTAATCCGTTTAAAGTAAAAGATGGTTTTCCTGCCACTCCACAAGACTTTAATATTATACGACCAAAAATAGACCTTCTTATAGGAGAAGAGACAAAGAGACCGTTTAATTTTAGAGTTATAAGGACATCTCAAGAAGCTGTGTCAGAATTGCAAGATAAAGAAAAAGATATGCTGATGCAATACATGTTGGCTTCTATAGAATCAAAGATGGGTCCTGAAGAGCAGCAGCAATTTCAACAATAGCTTCAGAGTGGCGAGATTATGCCCCCAGAAGCTATAGCTAAATATATGGATAAAGAGTATAAAGATGTTGTGGAAAATACAGCATATCATACTCTCGAGTATCTTAAGGAAAAACTATCTTTGGGAAATGAGTTTATCAAAGGTTGGAAAGATGGGTTAATTAGCGGAACAGAGGTTTATTATGTTGGAATACAGAATGGAGAACCTTATGCAGAACGAGTTAATCCTATGGATTTTGATTATGATAGAAGTCCAGACTTAGAGTTTATAGAAGACGGTTCTTGGTGTGTACGCAAAATGCGATTGCCAATAACAGAAATATATGATAGATATTACGATAAGTTAGACGAGAAGGATTTAAATAAGCTAAATGAATATATCAGTGGAACACCAGTAGGTGGTATGAAACAGGGTGGTCCAAAGGATGATTTTAATCATATAACTACTCGTATATATGATAAAGATGGTGTAAACTTTAGCAATAAGCATAATATAGAAGTATGGCATGTATGCTGGAAGTCTTTTAAGAAGATATTCTATGTAACTGTGTTAGATGAATCTGGAGAGCCGCAGGTAACGATTTGCGATGAAACATACAAAAAGGTTGGCACTGAAATATCAATAGAACCAGATTGGATTATAGAAGTGTGGGAAGGCTATAGAGCTGGTTCTGATATATACTTTGGCGTTAAACCATTGGAATATCAACATGTTAGTATAGATAATCCAAACTCTCAAAAACTTCCATATTGTGGCTGTATTTATAGTAATACTAATAGTGTACCACGCTCTTTGGTTAGTATATTAAAGCCATTGCAATATATGTATATTGTATTATGGTATAGACTTGAATTAGCTATAGCGAGAGATAAGGGTAAGATTATCAATATGGATATTACCCAAATACCTAAGTCAATGGGTATAACGCCAGACAGATGGTTACATTACTTATCATCTGTAGGTGTAAACTTTATAAATCCATATGAGACGGAGTTTAATATACCTGGAAGAGAGGGTGGTAAGCCAGCATCATTCAATCAAATATCTTCTGTAGATTTGACAATGTCTAATGTAATATCTGAATATATTCAGCTTATGGATAAGATTGAAATATTAGCTGGTACTATATCTGGTATTACATCTCAAAGAGAAGGTTCTATTAGTACATCTGAACTTGTAGGAAACGTAGAGCGTTCTGTGATTCAATCATCACATATTACAGAGCCTTTATTCTGGGTTCATAACCAGTGTAAGAGAAGAGTTTTAAATATGCTACTCAATACTGCTAAGGGAGCTTGGGAAAGTACTGGCAAACAAAAGTTATCGTTTATATTTGATAATGGTGAACGAGCATTCTTAGATATATCACAGAAGTTTTATTATGAAGATATGGATGTATTCGTAAGTGATGCATCTAAGGATTTGGAGAATATACAAAAGTTACAATCATTGATACAGCCTGCAATGCAAAACGGCGCAAGTTTATTAGAGGCTGCAGAAATTCTTACAAACGACAACTTTAATATACTTAAGCAAAAACTTAAGGATATGCAGACCAGACAAGAACAGTTACAACAGCAGCAACAAGAAGCTGAAGCTCAACAGCAACAAGCATTACAACAAATGCAGAATGAGTCTAAGCAGCAAGAGCTTATGCTTGAAGAGGCTAAGATGGACCTTCAGAGATATAAGATTGATGCTGATAACCAAACTAAGATTGCTGTTGCAGAAATTAGTGCATATCGTGGTACTGAGGATAAGGATGCTAACGATAATGGTATTCCAGACCCAATGGAGATAGCTAAAAATGCTACTGCACAAAGAAAGATTGACCAAGATGCTTATTCTAAGCGTTATGAAGCTCGTCAAAAGAAAGAGATTGAAGATGCTAAGATAGACTTAGAAAAGAAGCGTATGGACCACGAAATGGCATTACAAAAGCAAAAGGATGAAGCTGCTCTACAGAGAGAGAAGATAAAAGCCTCTACAGCTCTTAAAAACAAAGTAAGTGGAGAGTAATGTTATGACCAAACTTAAACAACCTAAAAGCAAGCGTCCTAATTAGTTTTAGGCGTTTGCTGATTAGCTTGGACCTTTAGTGTTTGAGGGTCTTGTAAAGAGAGGGTATACGAATAGGAATACTTATGAAAATGTCATGAGTCAACTTGCTTGGGAGAGTTCTTACGGAACAAGTGATGTAGCAAGAAATAACCACAATTATGGAGGTTATGGTCATGACGGACATGGTAATTATACTGTGTTTAAGAATGATAGAGACTTTGTAAATGCTTATCTAAACACAATGTCTTCAAGATATAAGAAAGCTTTACAGTCTGATGATGTTTATAGCTTTGCAAGACACTTGAAAAATAAAGGTTACTATGAAGATTCCTATGAGCATTATTCAAGTAATCTTGCAAACATGAAGACACTTAAGAAGTATACTGGTAGACATTACCATATAACACAAAAGCCGTTTAAGAAGAATATTGTTCCAGTTGTACCAAACGTTTTAGATAAAACTCCAGTATAGTAGGCTGTGTAGGATAATATGGTAGCTCCGTTTAAACAAACATACATTAAACCTGTTGTAAATAATGTACAACAACCTTATGTATATGATTAGCCAATAGCTCAGCCACAGGAGGTTATTAATAAAAACTATGTTACGAATAGTAAGATGTTTTCACTACCTCCAATAGAGTAGACTATGAATGCTATAATGAATGGTCAACCTTTATTATAGCCAGGATTTGCTAATGGTAAAGATTATAATCCATATTACAATTACATTATTCAACTTGCAAAACAAAAACCATTAAACTGGTATAGATAAATCAATACACGCAATTATGCGAAAATAATATTTAATTATTAATTAATAATTATGGCGAAACAAAAACAAGAAAAACCATCAGCACTTGATAACATGCTAGACCAAATTTACGGAAACGGCTCTGGAAAAGAAGAGACGACAGATGTAACAAATATGGGCATGCAGAATAGTGTTGTTGAGGTAGATGACAACAACAAGACTCCAGATAACCAAGATGGAAACTCTGAGGATGTAACAAAAAAAGACGATTTTACTGTTGGTAATGACGATAGTAAAATCCCAGAACATATTTTAAACAACACTAAAGACGAAGGTGATGATGATTCAGATAATGATAACACTGACACTAATGATGGTGATGGTGATAATAAGCCTTCTGATGAAGAAATAACCGAGGCACAACAGGTATCAGCCTTATTTGACGCTGTAGGTGAATCTTTAGGTTGGAATATGGCGGATTTTAACGATGATGATAAGCCTGTTACCATTGATGAATTTACACAATATTTGGGAAAGGTTGTAGAGTAGAACTCTGTTCCACAATATGCAGATGACCGTATTGCTAAGCTTGACGAATATGTTAAGAATGGAGGTAAGTTTGAAGACTTTTATGGTAAACAGCAAGAATCTCTATCGTTTGAGAATTTAGACCTTGAGGACGAGGGTAATCAAAAATCTGTAATCAGACAGCTGTTGAAACACAATGGCTATTCGGATGAACAGATTAACGCCAAGATTAGTAGATATGAGGATGCTGACATGCTTTATGATGAATCTGAAGACGCTCTTGAGCGATTAAAGGATATTAGAAAGCGTGAGATGGAAGAAAGTCAAAAACAACAAGAAGAATACGCTAAGCAACAAGAAGAACAAAATAAAAAGTTCTTTGAAACCGTATCAAGCGAAATAAATGGGCTTAATAGTATTCGTGGTATTTCTATTCCAAAGGAGGATAGAAATGCTCTGTATGACTATATCTTTAAGGTAGACCAAGATGGTGTATCTCAGTATCAAAAAGACTTTAATAAGAACTTAACAAAGAACTTAATTGAGTCTGCATACTTTACTATGAAAGGCGACACTCTTATCTCAGGTGCTGCTAAAAACGGTGAAACGTCCGCTGCTGAAAAACTTAGAAAAATACTTAGACACTCAGCTAAAAATCATACTACATATAATTCGCAGCAAAAACAAAAGAACGCTGCCGAGTTGGTGAGTGGTCTATTTTGAGATAAATAAATTATAAAATAATTATGAATACTTTACTTAATGGTCTTCAATTGTACAGAGGAAAGCGTTTCTCTGACCTTGTAGACGAAAACATGATTTCTAACGCTTTGCTTACAAAGCCTCACGAAGTTGCAGGTATCTTGTCTCTGGTATTTGGTACAAAGGATGATGGTGTGTCAACTACTATTGATATGATTACTGGTGGTCTCGGTAAAACGATGACTATTGAAAATCGCGAATATGAGTGGTCTGTTAATATCGACCAAGACCACGCTGTTAACATTCGTTTTGTTAAATATAATGGAAAGATTGTAACCGCTTCTGACGCAAGCACAATGACTCCTGGTATTGGTAATTCACCAATCTACATCGGTCTTGAAGAAAAATACTTCGGCCCAGGTGCTATTCTTTCATTCGACAACTATCGTTTCCAAGTTCGTGTATCTGGAACTCCTTATCAGGACGGCAGCGCATGGGTTTACGAGTGTTACGTTGCAGACGCTGGTGCAGGTGCTTACATTCCTGTAGAATACTTGCTCCCAGGTCGTCAGGTAAGCCGTATCGGTTCTGCTTACGAAGAGTATTCAGATGAGGCAGACATCCTGAACTATCAGACTCCATTTAAGATGCGTAACAACTTAATGACAATGCGTCTTTCTTACGATATTACTGGAGATGCTTACTCTACCGTATTGGCAATTGCATTGACTGACCCAGAAACTGGTAAGAAGTCTTACTTGTGGTCAGATTATCAGTACTGGCTTGCTTTGCGTGAATGGAAGAAGCGTGAGGAATATCAATTGCTCTTTGCTAAGTCTAATCGTAACTCAGATGGTACTTATGCAAACAAGGGTACAAATGGTCGTCCCGTTAGTATCAGTGCAGGTCTATTTGAACAGATTAGCCCAGCTAACACACGTTATTACACAACTTTGACAGCAGAGTTGCTCGAAGATTATTTGTTCGACCTTTGCTACAACATGCTTGGTACAAACGAACGTAAATTCATCGCTCTTACTGGAGAGATGGGATTCCGTGAATTCGACCGCATTCTTAAAGATAAAGTTGCTAACATGCAGCTCATCGATACTAAGTTTATCACTGGTAGTGGTCAAGAATTGACTCTTGGTGGTCAGTTTACTACATACAAGATGACAAACGGTATCGAATTAACACTTAAGAAGTGTGCATTGTTTGACAATATGGAAATGTTCCGTCAATTGCACCCACTGTCAGGTAAACCACTGATGTCTTACACATTCTTGTTCTTAGACCTCGGTATGCGTGATGGTATGGCAAACATCGTTAAGGTTTGTCGCAAGGGTCGTGAGTTCGTACAGTGGTGTACTGGTGGTTCTGTAATCCCAAGTGGTTATGGCAACTCAGTAAACACATTGCGTTCTAACAGCCGTGATGGTTATCAGGTTCACTTCCTCGGTGAAGAAGGTATTATGGTACGTAACCCACTCGCTTGTGGTGTATTGTATTGTGATGCTGACGAAACAGACTTGATTGCAAATAACGCGTAATCAATATAATCCACTATATACTATATCAATAGGGTGCTGAGAAATCAGCCCCTGTTGAATAATATATAAGGGAAACAACACTAATTAAAATAATATTATGGTAGTTGAATTAAGAATTAAGAAAAAGAATCCATGGGCTGGCTTGCTTAAGTACAGCAGATGTTTTGATTATATCGCCCCTTATTTTACAAGGTCTGGCTCGATATATACTGGTCTTACACCAGAAGATGAAAAATATTTTGAAAAAGCTTTAGGTTATAATGAAGGACATCTTTCTCGCACAAGTGAGTTTTGGACCACATTCTGTGTAAAGATTGGTGCTAAACCTTTATTGTTAGATGACTCAATTCCTCGCCAACAGATGATTATAAAGTTTTTAACTGGTCATAAGCGAGTTGCTACATCGTTAGACAAACTTGACGCCGGTAAAGATTATCTGCTTATCAACAGACAGGCAGAAGCTATTGAACAGAATAAAGTTAACAAGTTGCGTAGAGATGCTATTCGTGAATTTGACAAGCTTAGCTTAGACCAAATGCGCAAGTGTCTTAGATTGTTTGGTGTTAAGTCAGACGACCTTTCAAACGAACTTGTAGAATCTACATTGTTTACAATGGTTGATAAGAACCCCAAGAAGTTCTTTGAGAAATGGATTGATAATAAAACTAAGGATACTGAGTTTGTTATTGAAGAAGCTATCTCTAAAGGTGTTATTCGTAAGGATAAGACAAACTACTTCTACGGCTCAGATATGTTTGCTACATCATTGCAAGAAGCAGTAGCTTACTTGGATAACAAAAAGAATCAGGACTTAAAGCTTGCTATTATAAACGAAACAAATAATAAGTAATATAAATTAAACGACGTATGACGCATGCAGATATATACGAAAAGTTTATGATTGAATATGACAAGGAAAATATCACCACGTCATATCCGTCGTTAACTGATTACGAAATTGCAACATTACTCGACAAAGCATACTTAGCTCTAATAGCTCAAAAATTTACAGGGAATAATCAAAGAAGAATGTCGTTTGAAGGTGATGTTAAAGCAGTTGAAGATTTACAACCGTTAATAAAAGTTGGCTCTGATGCAGTAACAAGTAAAGTTGATTATAAAAATGAACTTATTGTAAATCTGGATAACAAATATAATAATATACTGTATATAGTAGATGTTTGTATAATGTATGGCGACGAGCATGGAACGGATGTTCTTTGTGATAAGTGTAAGCAAATACAGATTAAAGATGCATATAAGTTCACACGGTCATCATATAATAAACCATGGTCTAAAACACCAATGTATTTTATATACAATAAAGAACTACATATACTTAAAAGAGATATTAATGACATTAAAAATGTTGTAAATAATATATCTTATAAGTATATACAAAAACCAAAGAAATTTACATCAGATACAAATATATAGCAAAGTACTGTTGAATTTGAACTATCAGACACAATGGCTGAAGAGCTTATCAATTTAGCATTAATTATAGCTACAGAGATTGTTGAATCTCCAAGATTACAAACTAAAATACAAATGAAGGGGCTTGAATCATGACATTAGAACAAACACAACAATTAGGGGTTGAGTTCGAGCGAAGACTAATCGAAATGGACCCATCATTTGAAGTTGAAAATAAAGTTGATACTGAAACAATATATAAGTTTTTAAACCAATACTGTCAGCAGTACGTTTAGACTCTTATGATACAGCTTATACAATCTAGTAAAACTAACCCTAATGCTATACCGGTTATACAAGAGAAGTTGAGAACTCTTATAAAGAAAGAGATTTGTAGAAAATCAAAGGTTACAGAATCTCAAATATTTGAAGATTATAAATATTGTAACATATTTGAACTTCCTTCTAATTACTATCAATATATAAGTAGTGTGTCTATATGTACAACATCTTATGAACATCCAAATGAAACTGTAATACCTCAGATAGGAGGAACTCCAAAAATTTCTACACACAGCTTACTAAATACAGTTTGCTCAGAACATGATATAAATACCGTTATTAATTCTATTAGTAATGATGGGTTTATAATGAGGCATCCTGCAGTTGTATTAGAATCTACAGTTGATGACTTAGATGTTGCAAATAATATAAAAGTATTCCATGACAAGTATACAAAAATAAAACATTTGGTTATGACATATTATTCTTTCCCTGCTGATTTTTCAATATTGCCGGGATAGGAATCTCCATGCGAGTTGTCATATAATGCGTTTTGGGATATAGTCAAAGGTGCTGTAGATTTGTATATATATACATATAAATATGGTGTAACATTAGAAAATCTAAAGCGAAGAGCTAAAGAACAAGCTCGAAACGAGAGAGATGCTAATAGAAGAAATAGGGAGGATGAAGAATGAAATACATAGACATATTAGAGGCTTTTGAAACCGAGATAGGTGTAGTAAACGAAATAGAAAAACCTCTTACAAGAGATTCTTTATTCTGGATTAATCAAGCAATTGATAAATTTGTCAAGATACGCTTTAATAGCGATTTTGTGCATAAAACATCATATGAGCAAAATGAGAAGCGTAGAAACGATTTAATCAACCTATACGAAACTTTTAATACAGACTCCTTTGCATTAGATACAAACAATCCTCAATACGATTCATATTTTACAAGGTATCCAGATGATTTTCTATTCTCTTTAAATGAGGATGTTGTTATAACTGATAATAATTTAGAAAATGATTATGCTACGAGTGTGTTTGAATGTACGTCTGATAGCTTTATGTATAGAGTTACAAACAGCCTTACAGATTTTCATTATAAATATGGCGTAGCAAGACCTTTGAGAGTTTGTAATAACGATGGTTGTTATTTATTAACGGACAAAAACTACAAAATAAAAAAATACACTTTGGGGTATTTAAGAGCTCCAAAGAAAATAACACTTAGTAATCCATTTGATGATTACGAAGATTTTGACGACATAACCATGCCAGAGATAATTAAAATAGCAGCTTAGATGTATTTGGAGAATACCAAAAACGAACGCTACAAGTCTATTACTCAAGAGGTTATGACACAAGAATAATTTTAACGTGGAAAGCCGTGGTTGTATTTATATATGACGAGTGTGCGGTGAGTAGAAAAAATTAATTAAACATATACAATTATGATTACATACGTAAATGACGTTTTCGTAACAAACGAAACTGGTGCACTGTACTCAGGCAATATTTCAGCTCTTACAGTTGCAGATAAATCTAGTATTGCTGGTGTTGGCAAGATTATCATAGCTGACGCAAATGGCGCTGATGAAGCTCTTGACGCTGTAAAGGCTAAAAAAGCAGACAAAATTAAGATTGGTTTGATTACCAATAAAATATCAAAGGTAATTGCTAAAGATGGTTCTATGAAGTTTACACCTGTTGTAGACTGGACAAACCCAATCTCAAAGAGTTCTGTTAAGAACTTGGCAACATCAGACTGGAAGAAAGATATGCCTGAAAAGGTTGAACTTAATTTTACAGGTGTAACTGATGTTAACATCCTTGAGAAGCTTAAGACTGCTGGTAATAGTATTGTTGTTCGTATCGTATACAAGGATATGAATACTCGCTATCGTAAGTGGACTGAGTCTTACGAGTATGTTACAAAGGGCGGTGAAGACATGGAGGCTATCGCTAAAGGTCTTGAGAAGCTTATTAACAAAGATACAAAGCGTGCTCGTGTAACAGCTAAGTACGACACTGCTTCTAAAACTCTTACTCTTACAGCTATGGAGTATGATGATGACAATTCAGTTAACTCTATCAGCCCTGCAGCTACAGTTCGCTTTAGCGTAAACCTTTGGGTTGCTTTTGCTGATGTTGCTGGAATCTCTACTCTTGGTTCTAATAAGAGAGTTATGCTCCCTGGTCTTGAAGTTACTAAGAAAGCTGGTGTAATTTACACAGCTTCTCCAAAGTATGTTAGAGACCGTGAGGCTGCTGCTCTTGGTTATGATGGTATTATCAATCGTGGTAATGGTACTCTTCGTGAGACTACTCTCCCAGAGTTGAATGTTAAACTCGACGGTCAGTATGATGCTATTACATTCCAGTTTGAGAATATGTATCGTACAGCAGATGACCTGCATAGACTTACTAAGCAGTCTGTAGAAATCTATCCTAAGAAGGGTGAAGGTGCTGCTATTTCAGCCGTTATTAAGGCTTTTATGGAATAATAAACATTAACCATACAATCTGGCTGGGGTTGGGCATAGCCCTACTCCGGCTTTTTTGTTATAATACATATAGTTTAATATGGATAAATATACAATAGGCACCGATATTAAGCGAGTGTATAACTTATCTGAATTATCTGATTTTGATTTAACATCTATAAAACAACTTAGATGTTATGTTATAAATACAGATGAATAGGAGTATGTAAACCTTGATAATTTTGGTTATCCACAATATTATTCTCCTACGGAATATGATATAAACTATACTAATAAGTTTAGATATAATTGGCTCCCATATAATCAAGAAGTGTATAACTCTGGTATGTTTGGACCAATTGACGATTATAGAATATTCCCAACATATAATGGATTTGGAGTACGCTCTAAACAATTTAAAATCATTCCTACAGAATATCTATGTCCATCAAGAGTGCTTGAAAACAAAGGATAGATAGAGATGTATTTCCCAGCACAAGACCAAAGAAGAGCTGGTAAATATAAAGTTGTAATAGTTTTAACAATATATGAATCTGGATGGGGTTCAAATAACCTTAGAACTGTTACAATAGACAAAGGTGAACAATTTATTCTGGAAGATTATAAATAATAATACTATGAAACTTGAACTTAAGCGTGTCGCTTTGCGTGATACGTACACAATTGGAAAACTCTATATTGACGGTGTATATTTTTGTGATACGCTTGAGGATAGAGTTAGGGATTTAAATAAAAATGGTATCTTCGATAACGGAGAGAAGAAAGTAAAAGGAGAAACTGCTATACCGTATGGATTATACGAGGTAGTATGGGCTTATTCTCCAAGGTTTAAAAGATACACTCCAAGATTGTTAAATGTTAATTCATTTAGCGGGGTTCTTATACATGCAGGTAATACTGCAAAAGATTCAGAAGGGTGTATATTACTTGGATAGAATAAAGTTGTCGGAAAAGTTATCAACTCTAAGATGTATGTTGATAAGTTATACCCGATTATAAGAGATGCTTGTAAAAATGGAAAGGTAACAATAAATATATCATGAAAAGGCATCACAAGGAATTAGTACAATATTCAACTGCGTCAATTTCACTATTAAGTGGTATTTGTTTGGCGTTTTTGTCGTTTTTCCTCAATCAGCACAACATTGAGGATAGTATACTTTGGTATATTGCGCAAACGTTCGTTTATGCAGGAAGTATATTCGGTGTGTCTGCATATGTAAACACTAAGTTTGGCGAATTACGCACAATATTATCAAGCAATAATGTAATGTTAAATGAATCTAGCGATAATAATAAGCGGGCTAATAAAAGGTCTGAAGAATCTGAAGCCTCTGCTTAAATATAAAAGAATCGCATATAAGGCACTTCTAGGCGTTTTGATGGGTGTTCTCGTAGCTTGTAGTGTAATACTCTACAATAAGAATAAAGTCCTCTCAGAACGCATAGAAATAGCTAATAATAACATTGAAGCCTATCAGGGTATGCTTAATGGCTCTGAATAGGCTAACAATGTGTTAAAGCTTGATATGTCTTAGTTGCGAAACACTAATGATAAGTTATTGAGTTAGATAGATAGTGTTAGAAAAGAACTTAAGATTAAACCGAAGGTTATAAACACTGTCGCAACTCAAACATAGACTATATACGTTAGTGCGAATAAGGGGGTAAGGGGGTAGGATATAGTTAAAACTATACTTAAAGATAGTATATATTCAGATACTATAAACTACAACAACCTTACAAAAGTAGCTTATACTATAGGTAGAGATACTGTTAGTGTTAAGTTAGATGTAAAAAATCAACAGTTCTTATATGTATATAGAAGTAGAAAATATAAGAATAAAAAGAGTTTTTTAAAACGTTTATTTACTCTAGACTTCAAGAAAGTGAATGTATATAAGTATGAAATAGTTAATACTAATGACCTACTTAAAACTTCAGATGTTAGAGTAATAGAATCAATAAATAAGTAATATGACATACGTTACACTTAGATAGTTTGTTGACGATATATTGCTTCTAATTAGAAATAACAACATCAGTGAGAGCGAAGATTTGTCAAGGGAGTAGGTTCGTATATGGGTTAAAGAATATAAGAAATACTTTACTAAGCAAAGACTTGATAGGTTAAAATAGATGTCTGAAACTGTAGATGAATTGTTAGAGTTATCTGATGACATTTACAAGAAAGAGACAGGTCCTCTTAAACTTGTAGATGTAGATTCTTTAGATAAGTATCCAATATATACAAGAAAGACCGAATAGAAGTTAGAGGGAATATATAATGACGATGAGGATAGTATACTTGCTGTTCATGACCAGATGGGTGAGAATATACAGTATATGAATCATATTCGTAGACATTATCATTATCATCGAAAATATACAGGAAATGAGCTTACGGCTTATTATAAAGATGGTTATATTTACGTACAAGGTAATCAAGATGATAATAAGCTTAAGAATATATGGGTTCTTGCTATATATGAAGAAGATGTAGATGATATATGGGACTCAAAGAAAGAAGATGATATAAAATTACCCGCGTGGATATTACCGCTAATAAAAGAGGCTATTATTAAAACTGAGCTTAACTTTATGCTTGGTAGACCGAGCGATGATAGCAATAACTCTACGTTAGCAAGTGTTAAGCCACACGGACCACAAGATGATGAAGAGTAAAAACTCAATTACATTTAGAGATATGTATAAAAACTTACCAATAGACGTGCCATATAGCGTGTATAAGCGCATATTATAGTCTATGTGTGAGATTATACTAGATAAAGTATTAAACAGCTCAGACGGCTTTAAAATGCCTTATGGGCTTGGTTTTATACAGGTAGGAAAATATAAACCCAAGACATATACAGGTAAATCGTTATCTGTAGACTTTAAAGCCAGTAAAGAATTGGAGAAGAGAATATATCATTTAAATGAACACTCTGACGGATATAAATTTAGATTACACTGGTCTAAAATACCTTAGACATTTCCAGATAGATACAAATATCAATTAAGTCTTGTTAGAGCGAATAAGAGAAAACTGGCAAAGTTAATATTTAATAATCACGATTACATAAATATAAATGATATACAATTTTACAAAATGTGAATCAGTCATAGCTAAAATTATGGCTGATTTAGACGCTTCTGAGGCTAGGTAGAGAACCAGTGATATAAAGGAGTGGATATTTGAAGCCATAGAAAAGATTGGTGCACCAATGTAGTATATCAGCAGATAGTCTGGAGTTGACGGATGTCCTATATTAAAATTATAGGATTATTAGACGCCGTTGCCTTCAGACTTAATACATTTAGACGGTGTGGCTTACTCAGCTTCAATAGATGGACAATATGTTCCATGCAGTACACAGACTGCAATATTTAAAACACCACAGAAGACAAATATAAAACACGGTGTTACAATAAATACAAACTCTTAGAATTTAGCTAAAGAGAGTCAAGATGTTGAATGTATTCCAAATATGCAGCATAAATACCCAACAACACAATCTTAGATTAATTTGCCTAAAACGAGAGTTGTGCAAGATAGACTTTATAATCACGAACATGAAGAGAAGCCTGAATATTTCATTAAGCCTGGCTGGATTGTAATGAACAAGAAAGATGGGTATGTTAAGCTTTCTTACAAGGCGATTCCTGTAGATGAGAGAGGCTATCCATTGATACCAGATTTAGCATCATATCAAGAAGCAATATATTGGTATGTTACAATGAAGCTCAGTTTCCCTAAGTTTATGAAAGGTAGGCTTGGTGGTAAACTAAAGAGTGCAAACATAACAATATATAATTATCTACAAACTCAATGGAATTTTTATAGAGGTCAAGCATACGCTGAAGCAATGATGCCAACACCAGATGATATGTAGAATATAAAGAATGATTGGAATAAGCTTATACCAGATTGGGATGGAGACGACACATTCTTTAAATATATTGGTAAAGAACAATTAACATATAATGATTACTACAATGGATTCTAAACAACAAAACATACAAACTAATACTTTTTCTGGCGGTATGAACTCAGATGTAGCTGACCATTTGTTAAATTCAGACCAATATAGATATGCCAGAAACCTTAGATTTGTACACGGACCAGATGGAGATACTGGTCAGTTGCAGTGTATAAACGGGGATAAAGAAATATTTTAGGGTCTTGGGTATATAAAAAACACATATCAAATAGACAAATATGGTATATTGTTTGTTATAGATAAAGATGGTAAATTGCGTGTATATAGATTTGAAATACCTCAAGAAAGTAGTAAGCAAGTAGACGTTGATACATTAAAGATTATATTTGGTCCATGTTCTGATTATATAAATGCTACTACAGCAGAAGAAGCTCAGCATCAAATAATGTTAAATAGTACAAAAAAGTTTAGCATTGCTGGTAGAAAAGAAGGTGATGATAATATTAAGTTGTATGTAGCAGATGGTGTTCATACAATTATGATAATTGACGTCTTACCAGAGTTGTCTTCAAATCCAATACCAACAAGTATAAATCAGATAACATCAAATAATACATGTGTTTTATATCCTCCAAAAATAGAACAGATAACATCTGGAAATCTTAAAGCTGGAGCAAATCAATATAGCTATCAATTATATTCAAGATATAAACAATCAACACAAGTTTCACCAACAACAAAACTAATACCTATAGTCTATAAGAATAATGACTATGATTATACTGGTGTTGATGGTGGTAAGAGTTCAAATATTGGTATAAAATTATCTTTTGATATTAAAAAAGATATATATGATACTATTAGAATATTTAGAATACATTACAATAAAGTTGGTGATTAGCCAGAAGTTAGTATTATATACGATGGTATTTTTAGAGAAAACTTCACATATACTGACGATAATAACGAATCATTATAGAAATTAACAATACAAGAATATAACTCTATATCTGGCATACACATAATACCAAGAGTCATAGAATCGAAAGATGATTATTTGTTTGCAGCTCAAATAAAAGAGAGTTCTGAAAAAACAAGTAAATTTGATGAGATAAATACAGTCGCATTAAGATTTTCTACAGTAGGTGAACCTTATGCATCTAACTATAACGATAAGGACAATAACCTACTTTACGGAAAGACTATAGAACAACTTAAAGCTGATAATTGGAAGTTGTTTGATGATATTACAAGTAAGTGTGATTGCTTCAATAATGTAAATGATACAACGTAGTATATAAACACTATAAACGATGGGTTTATGTGGGAACATTCTGCGACTGGTTATAAGAAATATGCATTTCAATTTACTGCGGCAGATAACTCTGGTAACATTTATTATGGTGGAACTGGTAAGCATATAGACTGGAAATTTGTTGTAACTCAATTTTCTGGAGACTGTAACAAGGTTGAAAATAAAACAGATTTATCTTTTGATGATGCAAATTCTAAACTTTCCAACAAAGGTATACCAGTTGATAAAAAACGAGTTTTTATATCTAACTCTGAAAATATACCATTAAAGAATATATAGAGATACAATGATAACATCTTAAAGAAATACTATATAGACAAATTTGGTAGTTTTGTTGATGCTGGTGATATTCCAAATAAAGATATATATAAAGGGTCTACATACAATGACCCGATAATAGCATCTAATTTGAAATCATTGAGACGTGGAGAGTTGTATAGATTTGGAATTATATTTACCGATAGTCTTGGAAATAGGAGTAGAGTAAAATGGATTACAGATATACGAGTTCCTGACTTACAAGTTGCCGGATTTCACACATTTGAATATGGCGGTGTTAATACAGAACTTGGTATAAATTCACTTGGAATAGAGTTTACACTACACGATTTAGATAAATATGATATAGCTCAATATGAAATAGTTAGATGTAATAGAACGTCTAATGATATATCTGTTGTATCACAGGGTGTTATATCAAGACCAGTAAAAAAGATATTTAAGGATTATACAAATCACCCAAATCAACCATATACGCCTAACTTTGTTATAACTACAAATAAGTTTATAACGTCAAGTTCCGATGACAACATATTTACAAAGATTAATGCTAACGAAGGTAAGCGCGTTACATCAAGCAACTTATAGAACTGTGAACTATATCAGTTTATATCTCCAGAGTTTTCATACAACCAATCGTCTTTTACAGATGTACTCAATGGTTATAATACAAGTATTAGAACTATAAAATATTTATTTCCACAAGCGAGTTTTGATAAGCTAAGCACTGTGTTAAATGTTAATGATAATGATAAAAAGTTATTGTATATACAACATGGCGGAGCTACTCAGGAATTTTATAATGTTGAAAACGATAAGTTTAAAGACAATGCTCTTTTGTATAATATGTTTTACGGATATAACATATTAAACGAAAACTACAATCTAAACGTATCATCTAGCTACAAATACAGTAATGATAAAATATTAGAGTTAATACAGAATAGTATCAAAACATCAAAACGTATATTTAAATACTATAACCAATCTCATGCTGTTACAGTTGTACCACATGAAAAAGGCTACTGTGATAACGTTTCAACAAAAGATTAGAATGGTAAGATTAATGTATTCGGTTCTAAAGTTAAGAAGGTAAATGATAAGTGTGGAATAAGTAGCTATAAATTTGTAAAAGGACTGAAGTGGAATGATTTCGCAAGTACAGACTCTAAAGGCAATACTATTGTTTCATATATAGATAAAGTCAACACTGTTGGACAATATTAGTTCTGCAACTGGGTATCTGGTAATTTATTTGGAGAAGATATAAAAGAGCTTAAAACAGTATGTGAAGTAGACGGTCTTAAAGTGGAATATTACGATGTTGGTATAATAGGGCCTGGCTCTTCAAGTCTTTTGATGCAAATAGATAATAAATGGAATAATATTAATACAGGTCAAGAAGACTGTGAGGTATTCCAGCTGTCCGACACTGTAGGTTCAAAATATATACAATCTGTACTAAGCGATAATTTAGGAAGCCCAAAGCCTGGTGTTAGGAATGTATAGTATGATAATTCTATGAGACCGGGTTGGAATGAAAACTATGTAAAACCTTCACCAAAATGGATTGAACTTGTAGGATATGATGAAGATTTATCAAAGGATTATATATATGGATTTTCTATGCTCGGAACATATCTGTGTAATATAACAAAAGATATTATACCGTATGGTGGGTTTCAGAAGAGCGATATAGATGATTCTTTATACTATAGCTATTCAGATATATATAGATATAATAAAAACCAAGAAAATAGAGTCGATGTGTTTAATGGTGATACTTACATATGCCCGTTTGAATATGTATCTACACATAAGTTCTATCATAATGATTTAAAAGCTCCGTTAACTACAGCAATTGTTAATTATATACCTGTTGAAACAAGTATAAACTTATTTTATACAAATGGGTTTGAGTTTGCTTAGAATAAAGACAATGCTAATATTACTTGGTTACAAGAAGAGCCTTCTAAAATATCTGACTATATAACACAAGATAAACCATAGTATATATATAACACTGCATATAGTTCTGATTATAAAGCTAGTATATATTCATCTAAATCATCTTTACTTGAAAAGGATGTTAATAACTTTAATTATAGATGTAGGTATTCTAATAAAAAAGAAAACGGAGAACTTCGTGATTCGTGGGTTACGTTTATGGCTGCAAACTATATTGACGTAAATCCAGATAATGGTAAGATAACAAACCTTGAGACGTTTAGGAATAATCTAATATTCTTTCAGGAGAGCGCGTTCGGTATAATGTCTGTAAATGAAAGAACAACTCTTACAGATAATGATAATAATAAGCTACTGCTTGGTTCTGGTGGTGTGTTAGATAGATATGATTATATATCTACAGAAAATGGAATGCTTGATGAATCTTTTGCATCAACAGTAACACCAACCGCATTATACTGGATAGACTTTACAAACAAACAGTACTGTCAATATACAGGGCAATCTAATTATCAAATACTGTCTAAGGTTAAAAATATCCAGAAGGTTGTTGAAAGTGGATTAAATTCTATCGAGTCTGATAAAAATTCAATGCTTGAAAGAAGAATGCACGCTGTTACACAAAACACAAAATACAATGAAGTTTTGTTTACGTTAAATAAAAACACATCTCTTGTATTTAATGAACAAACGCAACAGTTTTATTCAGAGACAGACCAAGAGTCAAATATAGATAGCATAAACGCATTCGGTAGGTCTTTTTATTGCAGTGGAGACTATCTATACGAATACGATAGTAATGAATATGACCATCTGTATAAATATAAAGATATGCTTGGTGTGGTATTAAATTTCCAACTTAAATACGTTGTTAATGACAATCCTCAAACTGTAAAGGTATTTGATAATGTTTTGTTTGGTGGAAATGAACAATTTAAGAATTAGATAAAAGAATCGTTTCATACACAAGGGCAAGATTCAAATATATTAGAATCTGACCACGTGTCTAATAGATATTATGATTATAGATTTGCAATACCGAGAGCAAACGTTAATAACGCTTTGCAAAAACAATACGGAAATAGAATGAGAGGTAAAACTATGATTTGTAATATAGAAAATAAAGCTAGTGATAAAAAATTAGCTATACAATATATAACAACTAAATATAGAACTTTATGGAGTTAAATCGTATGAGAAAAATGAGAACGCCAATTAACTCTCTTCCAGGATTTGCTACTGGGTTTGACAGTCTTCCAATATCGGCATTTAATCGTAATATGTATGGAGATTATAACGATTATTTTCTTGGGGTAACACCAGGTTAGCAATCTGGAAATAACAGCTTTTTAAAGTTCTCTAAACCAAATATTCAACAATCTCTTGGTGCTGGTATAGGTTTTATTGGAGACTTAACCAATTCTTTTAATGGTGTTAAAGGCTCTGATTAGATAATGCAAGAAGCTGGTACAACATACTCTAATGGAATTGGATTTGGTTATCAGAAAGTTAATGATATTGACTATTCTGGACAAATGTCAGAATTAAACAGAGAGAACAACAATAACACATTTAAAACTACTGCATCTGGTGCAGCTTTAGGAATGTCTGTAGGAGGTCCTATTGGTGCAGGAATAGGTGCTGTAGCTGGATTTGTTGGAGGTTTGTTTGGAGCTGGTAAACGCAGAAGAGAGATGCGCAGAAGATTACAACAGGCTAAGATAAATGCTATAAATAAAAATAACTACAATCAATCTTCAGCACAATCTGATTATATGACACAGCAGTACTATAATGAGAATGGTACAACTCAAGATGATTTGTTATACGCAAAGCATGGTAAAGATAAAGGAGTGTCAAAGAACCTATTTACAGCCCATTAGAGCGTATATACATCACTTGGTAAGATTAACGCTCAGCCTAATGCAAGAGTCGCTGCAGGAGAGAGTATAATAGATAATTTAGAAGATACTAATAATACTACAGGACATGTTGTAAAGACTGGTAAGCCTGGTAAAGATACAAATTTAGCAAACCTAAATGAGGATACAGTTGTATTAGGTTAGGATGTTGATTGGAGAACCGGTACTACGTTTAGAGACCAATCTTTACCGTATACACAAGCTTTAGAAAAGATTAATAAAAAGTATGAAAATCGCAGCAATAAAGCTTTAAATGAACTTAGAGGTAAGCTTGGAAAAGATAGTGATGAGTTCCAGCAAGAACAGGTTAATAAAATTAAAGAGCCTATAGTTCAAAAGCTAAGAGATTTATCTGAACAACAAGCTTTACAGCATAATTACATGAGAGATATGAATAATTATAAACAACAATATCCTGGGTTTGCAAATGGAAAGATTCCAGAGATGTCTTGGATGAGCAATGCTATTCCAATGGGTCTTGGTGCTGCTACAAGCCTGTATTAGTACTTGGACGCTAAAGGTCAAAAAATACACACTCCTGATATATATGCAGGAAATCCTTACGAAGGAGCCGCGTTAGAACAGATGGCTAAATTAAGAGTTAATCCATATACAGCATTAAAATATATATATGACCAAGATAGACAAAATAGGTTTGCTATAAATAGAGCTGGTGGTTTAAGCGGTGCTCAGAAATATTTGGCTAACGTTGCTACTGGATTAGGAACTCAAGAAAATATAACTAATGCTATACAAAGAGCTCAAGAAGCTAACAATCAGTATAGAGGAAAGTGGGCTGAAGCTGCTCTTAATGCTGGTAATGCTAAAGCGCAACGTAGACAGCAGGCTAATCAGTATAATACTGAATATGCATCTCAAGCACATGCAGCAAGACAACAAGGCATGCAGATGGGTTTACGTAACTTTATGGATTATGTTAATCAATATGCAGCTAATGAATATAAAAGACAAACTGGAAACGGTATGCTTGGATTGTATCAGCAGCAAGTTGATTTGGATAAAGATAAAATACTTGGAGATTAGACGGTATATAATCAAGGCGGTACTGCACTACCAATACCAAAAGGACGCATCGGAAATGCATTTGCAGCAGCATTGCCATTAAGTCTTGTACCGTAGAGAATGCCAAATATGAATATAAAAAGGAATAATTATAGACGTGCTGGTATACCTACAACAAAAGTAATTCCATATACATAGGAATTTACACCAGTAGACTTTACAACAGTAACACCTCCGATTTTTACACCGGGTTATATATATAAATAATTATGGTATATTCAAGAGATTAGTGGGTACAATTACCCGTGAGAGATTTATATGACTCTCAAATAATGATGGCATCAATTAACGCCGCTCGTGATATGTATCAGAGAGGTGTAGATGAAATAAAAGACTTTAAGAAAGAATACGGTGATTTCTTTACACCTATTCAAGAAGATGCAGACTGGTATAATACAAATGTATTAAATGGCTCTAAAAACCTAATAAATAGTCTTTATGAAAGAGGTATAGACCCTCTTAGAAGTGTAGAAGGTCGTGCTGAAATATCAAGATTTATTAATAGTTTACCAGTTGGAGATATAAATAAACTAAAGATGGGTTCTAAGATTGCTCAAGAATATCTTAGAAATAAAGCTCAGCTTGAAGCTTAGAATAAGTTTAATTAGGATTACGAAGACTTTATAACTGGTGGTAAGAATCTACAAGGATGGAATACTATCAGAGATGGGTTATGGACAAGACAATCCCCAGCTCAATTTGTAACACTTAAAGAAGCAACTGATAATTGGTTTAATAATAGAACTCCGCACACTCTTACCAAAAAAGATGTAGAAGGTTTCGGTATGAAGTACGATAGAAGATACGACTATACTGGATTTACAATGGGTGATATTAAAGGTATTGCAGCAAAGAATACTCCAGGCTGGCAAGGTTCTACAATATCTGATTATTATAGAGATTTAGCAAAACGACAGCTTTTATCTGAAGGTATAGAAAAACCAACTATGGCACAGATAGAGGGTAGGTTGCAAGAAAACGTAGCACAAGCAAATAAGGAATGGATGGTTAATCCAGTTCAATCTGTTAATCAGTACGCAATGTTAGACAAGCAGCAGGCTTATCAGACACAAGCTCGTAGAGAAGGATTTGGACAAGAAATTCGTATGGAGAAACTTAGACAAGCTGGTCAGAGAGATAATTTATGGTTACAGTGGAAGTTGTCAAATTATACTCCGGATGCAAAGGGTAATCCTGTTCTAAAGAACGCACAGCAACCTATTCCACTTTCATTTACAGAACAACTTATAGAGTCTGCAAATAGAAAGAAGACAGATAATATAGCTGGACCTAAGAATTTCCAAGCAAATACTAAGAGAATATCTGATTACTGGCTGAATAAGGCTTATGGTATATTGGGTAAGGCTGATGCTAATAGAGATGGTAAACTATCTAAGGAAGAACAAACAAACTGGAAGGTTAGATATAGTAGATTATCACCAGCTCAAAAGAGGTTGTATAACGACGCTATACATCACAGAAACTGGTGGAATAAAGTTTCTGCAGAAGGTTATAGTAATGCCGCCAAGAACGGATTGATAGACAAGTTTGGTAATGTAACAAGTAGATTTACTAATGCTATGGCATACTCAAATAAAGATGTAAGTAAGGGTGGTTATAGTGCAGATGAAAGAAATAGATTAAATTCAAGCTACTATAATAATGTATTTACAGACATTAATGCTGAAGGTAGAAAGCAAATAATAAATCTTCTTACAGGTGGAAACGAAGAGCAATATGTTATAGATGAAAGTAAAGCTAAGTTTGGAAAGAAACATCCAGTATTAAACTTCTCAGAAAGTGGTGTTTGGTTTGGAAATTATAGAGCCCATAATGCTTCTACTGGAAGAGATTTAACAAATGGTAGTCAAAGTAAGATGTTCCAAAACTTCCTTAAGAGAAATAAGATAAAAGGTTGGGTTGTTAGTAAAAGTGGAATTGGCGTAACTACAGTTCCAAATAGAGGAAAAGGACAATCGTTAGATATTTTAGCAAATGTTTCAGTACCGTATAGTGTACTCGAAAGATATGCAAGTTCTATAGGTGTTAGTTCTTCTAATGTTCCACAATTAATAAAGAGTTTAGGTTTGAGAATGATGAATGTTAATGGTACTACTATAGACTCAAAGGTAAATAATACATTTGTAGAAATTCCAATATCTAAACAGATAGATAACAATGGCGGTCAGGGTTACGGACAAATAGACACTTCTTATGACAAGAGTTTATTTGGAGGAAAAGAAGCCGCAGCAAGAGAAGTGCAAAGACAATATAAATCGTCATAGACAAGATAATTAATATGAGATACAAGAGTTTTAATAAGGGTAGTAAAAGTAAACCTTCATATACAACTCCTGGTGCAAGTGCATGGTTAGCCAGTTTTGAGCAAAATAAAGCAGCTCAAAATTAGGCTTTCTCTGCGCCTTACAATAGTGGTATATATAAAGGAGACGCTACTTCTATTTACAACGCTCCCGCCGTATATAGTTATATGGACAACGGAGCAAGCATAGAGCATAATACATGGCTCGATAAAGCAAAGAGTTTTATTGATGGATTAAATTCGTCAGTACTCGCTTTTACAGTAGGTATGGCTACTGGGAATCTTGGTGCTAAAAATACAGCAAGGGCTTTTACACAAAAACTGCTCGAAACTTCAGCGAATGATGATTTGGCTTAGATAGATGATTACGAACAAAGCCTTGAAGATATAAAACTCGTTGAAAACTATAGTGAGCTTCAAAATGATAAAAGTAAGTTTGAGACACTTATGAAAAATCATATAAAATCTGGTGGTAGTACAAGTGATGTAGAATATCAAACACTTAAGGTTCAATATGATGAAGCTGACAAGCAGATAAAAAATCTTGATAATTACTTTACAGGAGAAGGTAGAAATCATCAGGTTGTAAGAAAACTTATGTACAACCTTGATAATGTATCAGCTTCTGATAAAATTAAAGCAAACGTATCTTATATATTTCAAAACTTAGGTGGAAGTGGTAAATGGTATGATGGTCCTATTCAATTATTAAACCTCGGTAAGAATATTCTTAACTATGGAGCAAATTACATAGGAAAACTTGGAAATGCTACAGGTTTAACGAATAACTCATATTATGATACAGCTATAACAGAACAGGCAATCATGAACTCTGATTCATTCCTAAATCTTTACAAAAAAAATCAAAAGTAGTATGATGTAAAGAAAGCTCAGGAGTGGAAGAAATATCTTAAAGATATGATTGCCGAAAAGACTGTCGAATATGAACAAGATAAATACGCAGCAAGAACTGGTAATGTAACACTTAATCAGATGGCTAATGCTATCCCAGTTATAAGCATGTTGTATGATGGAAGCGTAAGTGAGTCTTTAAATATAAAAAGAGACGCTTTAAAAAATAAAGACAACTGGGCTAATAAAACTATAAAGCTTTACAATCCAGAAGATATTCCAGAATCATTCAAGCAAGGTGTAGATAAATTTGGTGAAAACTGGTACGACTTAATCATACATCCACAATATGCGGCAGTACAAACAGCATCCAGTGTAGCTATGATGAAGCATACTCTTAATGCTCAGGGAGTAGACGCTTTGTTGATGTTTGCTGCTAAAAAACTTCCAGTTATAGGTTGGGCGGCAACTGCAGCATCTGCTGCAAACAGTATCGACGCTGCTGTTAAACAAAGAAGGCAAGAAACTGGTCAGGAGAAAATCGAAGGTCTTGGTACAAGAGTATTCTCCGAGCTTGCAGCTACAGATGAAAGAAACATAAGTCATGTTATATCAGAAATTCAAGATTATGCAAAAAGAAACAATCTTGATACAACCGATATGACTCCACAGGAGCTTATGGAGATGGGTGTGGCTTTTAATGTTCAAACAGACAACCCGGCTTTTGAACAAATTAAGAAAGATGCGAGAAAAGGTATAAATAAACTTGTTAATGCTAATAATGCTTTAGCTCTTATGGATTATGCACAGCAAATGCCATTCTATTCATTTGGTGGTAAAGCTCTTAATAAGTTTGCTAAAGCTGCTATTAATAGTAACGCTAATAGAGCTGTTGCTAAATTCTTAAGCCCATCGTTACGAGCAACTTCATCTAAGTTATCACAACCAATAATGGATGAGCTTATTACAGTTAAGGATTATTTACCTACATTTAACGGAATCTTTAACTCTGCTACAGATAAAATAGCAAATAGATTTATAAAGAAAGAAGCTGCTTCTGCACAACAGTTTGCAAATAATATGACTAAAGGTCTTTACGCAAAATCTTTAGGTAATTATTTAAAGAGTAAAAGCAAATTATTATTAGCAGAGGGTATATCTGAAGGAATTGAAGAAGGTCAACAGCAAATATTACAAGACAGATATGCAAGAGGTCTTTATGACGATTACAACAGAAGTGAAAATATATTAGACGTAGATGAAGTATTCGGAAATATCGGTCTCGCTGGAGAATCTATGCTTGCATACTTTGGTTTAAAGCCTTTTGACAAAAACTTAAATACAGATGAAATTAGAAAGGCTATGAATATAGGCTTTGCTTCATCTATTATGCAAAGTGGTGTTCAACACTCAGCTAAAAATGCACTTCCGGCTAAATTTAGAGGTGGTGATAACTTTAGAGACTTTATACAGCAAGTAAAGTCAGATAGAACAGTAACAAGTCTTATAGGTAAGCATTTTGAAGACCTCGACGACCAAGCTCACCTTGAATTGTTTTATGATGCATTTAGAAAAGGCGTTACAGACAAACAGCTAATAACGTCTATGAGTAGACTTAAAAATAATCTTGACGAAAGTAATCCTTTTATAAAGAAGTCTAATATGGACGCTGAAATGCAGCTCATGCAAAACGCATATAATCTGTATAATAATAAAGAGATTAGGAAGACTTTAAATGATGCTGGTATTAAGACTTTTAGCGATAAATATAAGAACTTTGTAGTAACTGGAGCTAAGAGAATTACAGATTATCAGATGAGTAATGATGCAGCTAACGAAAACGCAATAGAAGTTGATAAACTGAATCATGAAAGAGCTGATATTGTAGATATGCTGTTTGAAGGCACTTTATCAGATGATGAAATAAATAAGATTCAAGAAGAAAATCCAAAGCTTGCAAAAACAATTAAAAAGCTTAGTGATGAATATGAATCTACAAAAGAGTCTGTAGACAAGAAGCGCAAAGAAGACTTGTCATCTTTCGCTAAAGAGATGAATAGCTTTGATGTTTTTAAAAATAACAAACATATAAGAGAATACGTTTCTCAAAACCATGCAAGCGGAAAGATTGGAAAAGCTGCATTTGATGAAGATTTAGCAAGTGTGTTTGGAAATTCAAAATCAAAAAATCTTGCAATTGAATATGCATTTAGACAAGCTCATAAAGAACAATTTAATGAAACAGCAAAGACATTTGATGACGCTATAAAGAATAAGTTTATAGTCAAAGCATTACGTTCTAAACTTAAGACTGATACAACATATTCTTCTTTGCTTGATAGATTTAAAAACGATATAGAGTTTTCTGATGAGATAAGAAATATCGCCGAAGATTATGCTTTTAATAATGATATATCTAAAGCTGAATTTATTAAAGAAAGAATAGCTGTATTAAATTCTCGCAGACAACTTGAAAATATAAAAAAGATATTATCATCATCTGAGTCAAGGTTGGAGTTCTTAAACTTATACCAAAGAGAAACTGGGCTTGATATAGACACAGACAAGATTGGCACTCTTATATCTGAACTTAAGAGACTGGAGAAGAACTTAACAGATGAGCAAGATAGAATTCTTAGTAATAAGAAAGGTAAGACAAATCATACATACGAAGATTTATTTAAAGATGATATTAATGAGTATGAAATAGATAATGATGATTCTTATGATAAAGCTGTTACAAGATACTTTATAAACAAGGCTTCTCTTAAATCTCAAAAGATATTAGCTTAGATGTACTCTCTCGTTGGCAACAAAGATATATCTATAAATCCAATATCACTTAATGAGGCTATAAACGGTACAAAAAGAACTGATGTTTTTGAAGAAGAGCTTACTCAATTCGAGAAGATGAACGCTAAGCTTAATTCTAAGAATGAATTAGAATCAGAACATGTTGATGCCCAATCTACTCGTAGAGATATGAGTGATATTTCTAAAAAGGCACAACTAAAACAACTTCTTAAAGACCTTGAAGACCAAGAACATAGATATAGGATAGCTAATAGGTTGTGGAAAGATGCTCCGGTTACAGAAGTAGACCTGAATGATGCTGCAGATGGAGATGTTGAAGCTGAAGAAAAAGTTGATTCTCAGACTGAAAAGATTATCAATGAAGCAAATAGAGAACAATCTGATGATTTGGAAGATAGCGAGAGAATCAATGGTGATTTAGCTATTCCTGATACATTACAACAAGAAGATGAGCTTGCAGAAAGATACATGAGTAGAAATAAAGCTCGTGATGAGAAAAAGCGCAAGCAGAAAGAGAAAGCTCTAAGCGGCAAGAAAGGTTCAGATGAAGTAAAAGATACCGATAACGTTGAAGATGAAGCCGATGTAGAATCAGAAGACAATTCAATAAACCCATTAGATGCTCTTACAAGAGGAATGATTGCAGATGATTCCGATATAGAGGAAGAAGGTGATGGTGAAACAGTTCCAAGCGAAGATACACAGGCTAAAAACCAACCTGAAAACTCACCTGTTGAACCTACAAGTATTCAAGATGAAGATGATATTGATAGCATTGTAGATGATGGTGATAAAACAGAATCAGAGCTTGAGTCTGAAATAGAAACACAAGAAGAAGATTATTCTGAAGAAGAATTACCTGAAGACGATTCCGAATCTCAAGAAGCAGCTGCTGAATCTGAGATTGATGTTGATGATGACGATACTCAGGAATCAGCATCAGAAATAGAAGTTGAAGTAGCAAGTGAAGAACAAGATGTTCAAGAAGCTGCTGCAGAAGCAGAGATTAATTCCTTTGAAGATGTAGAAGACATTAGCGATGTCGATACAGAGGACTATGGTACAACAGGAAGGGTAAAATACAAAGATAAAGTTCTGTCTAAGAAACAGTCTAAACAATTAATGGACGAGCTTATAATATTAGGTAGAGCTGAGATTGATGGATTTGACCAAAAAGAACTTCCAGATGGAACTGTACAAGACGTTGAAAGATACAGAATGAATGTTACAGATGAAACTATCGGTAGTTTTGTAAGCAATACGTTCTTCTATCAACCAAACCCAGATTTATTTGAAGAGACTGGTGAGTATGAATTAATGAAACTTACTGTTAATGGATAGCAAGTTAAGCTAAACAAACCTTTAGCATCTGGTAAGCATTTATCAGAGAAGCTTTCTCAAGAAGGCTGGTTACAGTCTACTAAGAAGTACTATATAGTAACTCAATCTCAACAATCTGAAAAGAACACCATAGGTGATGTTAGAGACTCTATGACAGTATGTCTTATACTTGAAGATGATAATAATACATACGCAACAACTCTAAGAGCTCTTGGTTTAATGGTTAGCGATGTGCCAGGAGAGCCTAATAGTAAATATACTGTATCTCAAAAGAGGAATCTAATCGATAGACTTATAACGAAAGGCGTTGATTTCTCTAAGATATTGAAGCCAGGTCAAAGACTTCCAAATAGTTATAGTAGAAGAGCTAAGTTAGCTACAGATGCTATAAATGAAATGGAAATGAAGCTTGCTAAATCTTGGTGGGTTAGTCAGGGTAGAAATGAAAGCGACTTTGAGAAGTGGTGGTTACACAAGCCACTTAAGAAAGATTATCACAAATCTGAACAGGCGACTGAATATAAACAAGATTTAATAACTTGGAGAAATGTACATACTCAATTTAAGATACTTGCAAGAAAGCACTATCAAAAACCAGGTAGAAAAATGCTTACCGAAGAAGCTATAAAAGACCAAATAAACGGACTTAAAGAGCTTAGAGATAGTATAATTGACAAGTATTTAGATAAGAGAGTTAGCGTAAAAGACGGCAAAGAAGTTGTTGAATATATATTTCCAGAGCAAGTTAGAGATGATGTAACACCATCTTATGTTCAACAAAGTAATGGTGTTATAGACAATGTTAAACAGAAGAGAGTTGTAGGGAACAATGAACACGCTACAATAGATTAGATACAAGCTCAATTAAACGACGGAAGTATTTTACTTGGGTATGGTAAAGGTGCGCTGGCAGAAACGTCTGAACAGTTTGCGATATATGGTTTATTATCAAAAGATTCTGGTAAGATTTACGATGGTAAAGGTCTGTCTGGTAAACTATACTGGCTTGTTAAAGGGTTGTCTGGAACAGATACTCTTGTTCCTATAATGCTGCACGAAGAACGATTTGATACTCAGGAATTTATAGATAAAGACGGAAATAGAAAGTCTAAATTTATAGGCTCTAAAGACGATGTTAAACTTACTCTATCATATGATGCCACACAAGGCAAACTTATAAATACTGGTGATGGTAAAGTTATTCCATCTACTGCTGAGATTTTGATGTACATGTTGTGTGGTAGATTTGATTTCGGAACTAATAATAGGTCTGAAATTGATAAGATTGTAGAGTTCTTTATACATAGTGGAGAGAAGACTCTGTTGAGAAATCAGCCAAAGACTGGTGGAGACCCAATGAACTTCTTAGCAAGAAAGCAGCTATTCTTTGGAGATATTGACGGCAGTGGTATAAATAAATTACATATAGGTATAGGAGACCCTCTTAACGGTTACCAAGAAAAGATATATACAGAAGATGAAATATTCGATGATTCAGAGCAAGGTGAAAACAATAGAAAAGAAATAGTTCACGCTATAGCAACACAAATGCACTGGAACACTGATATAGATTTTATAAATTCATCTATAAAAGTTGGTGATTCTACATCAATAATAGGTAGGTTTATACAAAATATGATTAGTGAGTATTTCTCTGGCAAAGGTTTAACTCCAGAACAACAACTTGAAAAAACTATCGATATACTTGGTAATAAACAACTATCGTTCAGAGTTAAAGATTTCTTTGAACTTAAGAATGGTAAGTTTGTACCAAAATCAAATGTTAGTGTATTAGCTTGGCTTCTGTCTAATAAGAAGGTAAGTACTGATGTTTCTAAAAAGATATTTAAAGACCCATTTGTATTTGCTGGTGGTGTTAATTCAGAAACTCCAGCACCATCTGACGGAAAACCACAATCAACATCAAAGATAAAACTTGTTGGCGATAATAAACAAGGTGTTGTTAGTACTGGGTTTAGTGTAATAAATCCAGATTTGTTTAATAAAGCTAATGAAGTGGCTGGCGACAAGGTGGCAGAACTTCGTAAAAATATGGGTTTCAAATCTCCTAAAACACAAGAAGAGAGAGAAGCTTATAGAAAGCAGCTTGAAGAGAATCATAGAAGTGCTAATAACAACGGAGGTTTGCAAGATGTTATATATGTAACAGACCCATATCTTAATACTGAATTTAAGAAGTTCAATGTAAGTAATTTAGATAAACTTGTAGACCGTCTAAATACTCTTGTAAAAGACTTTTTAGATAAGTATAATAAGGAATACGGAACATCTTATAAGATTGAAGATATTGGCGGTATAACAAAGAATACTGCACTTACTACTATAAATAGCATTAGAATCAACAATGGTTATCTTAGACTTGATTTGTTTAAGAACGGAAAAGGTAAGCTTCAGTTTGTAACAAGCACGATGAAAACTTGGAGTCAGCCAGTAACTGGTGTATACTCTAAGAATAAATCAAAAGGTAAGTTTGATAAGGATAAGGCTGTTAAATGGCTTGAAAAACATCTTGGTATAAACAGATATAACATCATAGTAAGAAACGGTGTAATGAGAAGTACTGACAATGAGTAGGTGTTTGGTGTTACACAGGTATCTTTGGATAGAATAGCCGGAGAGCTTACAGGGCTTATACAACTTTCAACAAATGGCGGTGAAGGTGTTACATATCATGAGGCTTGGCACTATGTAAACTTATTGTTAAATGATGCTAATACTCGTTCTAAAATATGGGATTCATACGCTAAAACTCATAAAGAGTTTAATAAAGAAGGTGTTACAAATCTTATGATAGAAGAAGCTCTTGCTGATGAATTTATGAACTACATAGTTATGCAGCAAGACAACTCGCTTCCAGGAATGGTTAAGAAGTTGTTTAACAACGTACTTGATTTCGTTGTAACATCTCGTAGAAAGTCTGCTTATAGAGCTTTATTTAGGTCTATAAAGAGAGGAGAGTTTGGTAATACTGAACACCTCGACAGACAATCTGCTAAAGAATTTGCTGAGAAGTATAAGTACGGTGTAAATAAAATAGACTACTACGTTCCAGGCTTTTCTGATAAAGATTTAAACAATCTTAAGTATATAGATAATCATACAGATTTATTTGCTGTATTGGACGCTGTTATTAGAAAGGTTATATCTGACTTTAATATAGACTCTATAGAGAAAATTAAACAGATTTCTGGTGCATATGATAAGAATCAACAACTTGATTTTAGTATGCTTCTTGACAAGGTTCAAGATATGACTGATGAAGCTGAGTCTGAACAAATGTCATCAATGCTTCAAGATATACATGATAATCCAGAGTTCTTAAAACGCAAGCTTGTAGAAACATTTGCAGACTTTGGTATAAATGTTAAGATTAAACATGAAAAAGATGTTGAAGAAGTTGAAGACGCAGAAGAAAGAAACGACTTTGAGTTTGATAAGTTTGACTTATCTATAAGTAAAAAAGACAATGCTGCACTTAGAGTTAAGATGTTTATGTATTCAATACCTAAATATACAAGGGTTTTCAACGAAGATGGTTCTGTTGATATACAGAAAGTACAAGATGGATTCGGCTCATCTTTATTTTGGGATTTCAATGAAGCTTGGACAAAGATTCTTAAAGACTTATGGCAAGCATCTTCTCTTGATGATGTATATACTGAAGATATTATTAAAGATGGTGTAGTCAAGTATAAGAAGGGTGAATATAAATATAACTCTATATACGGAATGGTTTCTCGTAGAGCAGAATCAGATGTATTCTATTACGCTCTTAAAGAAAAGCTTGACCAGCTTCTCTCTAACGACAATCCAGATGTTCAACTTAGAAGTCAATTATTTGCTACTATAAACTCAAATAAGCCAAATGTATCATATATAAAAATATCAGACCCAAAAGATTGGAATAATAGCGATGATGATTTTATTGATGATTCTGAGATAGATTCAAGCTTGTATCAATTCTCATTAATATCTGATAAGCTTAGAGAGTGGAGAATAAATGACGATTCTCTCGTATCAACAGAAAGGAATATTGCAAGACAGTGGTCTAAAAATCTATTTACAAATGGTTTAACTAAGATTGATGGCGATAAAGGTATAGTTGTTAGTGATTCATTCGTTAGTAGTAGACAAAGAGAACTTAATAAGGTTGTAAGGAAATTATCTAAACTACTTGTTAAAAAGAATAATAGATATACTACAAGCGAGCAAACAGTACTATCCAAACTTAATAATAATGGTGAAGAGACGGCAATAAAGAACGATATTGTTAAATTCTTAAATTCTATAGGTATAGATGCTGATAGACAATCTATAGATATTTATATATCTATGAATTCTGACAGCGAAAATATATCTGGGTATGAGTAGGTTAAAATACTCCATAAGCTATTAAGTAGTACGGATAAAGCTAAAGGTGGTATAAGTGGTATTATAAATGAAACATTAAACATATCTGTTGGTGAAAATATAATCCAATCAGATGGTGCTAATAGTTTTGAAAAGCAGTTAGACCAAGTTTATAATAACTATAATAAAGATTCATTTATAGCACAGCTTGCTGCATCTTGGGATGCTGTACACCCAGACCCATCAGACTTCTCTGTAAAAGGTCCAAGTGGTGAAATGTATTATCCAATAGGTCAAAATAACTATATATCAAGTAGAGTTAGAAATCTAAACGACCCTCAATCTGAAACTTCTAAAAATCTTAGGAGAGACCCATATTCAAGACATTCTTTACTGCTTGATGCTTCTGACAACGTTAATGAAGATGATTCTAAAACTCAACTTAAGATAAACGCATTCGTAGGTCTTAAAGATGGTGATAGGTTAAAAGGTAGTGATTACTTCGGAATAACAGCTATGGAAGATTATCTTTCAAAGATGTATATGACCGAGAATGACCACCTTATATTGCCAACAATGGCTGATAAGAAGACTTGGTATTCTATTACATCTCCAAATCTAAAATTAAGACATGACGTTGTAATATCAGAAATACCAAACAAGCTTATTAGAGATGCTGCTGTTAAAGTTTATAGTGAGAACTTTAAAACTATAAAGAAATTTAAGAGCGATAATAGTATTGTTGAAATACCAATCAATGATGTTAAAGATTATGAATTTAGGTCTTATGCAATGGATTGGTATAGAAGTCTCCCTGACGATAATGAATTTAAGCAGGATATTAAGAATAGGGCTATTAGTCAGCTATATAGCGGTTATAACTTTAATGGGTTTAGTGTTGGTTCATACGGAGAGGTTATCCCTGCATATTCTAAAGACACCCTTAATACCATTGCCAGCTATTTTATAGATGAATTAGATGCTCTTATACAATATTATTCTGAAGATAATATAAAATACCTTACAGAGAATCCTAATAAGCTACAGGAAAACTTCCACGGGGTTATTAAGAATGGAAGAATGGACTTTTCTGGAAATGGCGGTAAGTTTAGATATTTTTATGATATATTACCACATCATATAGATGGATATGATACAGAAAGCGACCTAAACTTAAATCAAATACTATAGGCTATATTTGAAGCTCAAAAGATGTTTGAGACGCCTGGATTTAAAGCCACACAAGACGATAATTCTGTTGTAAATGGATATAGTATATCACAACTAAGAGCTTTACGTTCAGATGAATCTGAATTAGATGGATTTGAACTTGTTAGAGACTATTTAAAAAAGTTGAGAGAATATGCTGTAGAAGAGGAAAATCTTGGCATTAATACATATTCAAAGAATATTTTAAATAGTGTAAACAACTTTATATATAGAGGTGTTATTGATGAACTTGAGTTATTATCTGAGAATGGTCCACTACAAATGGTACAGAAAGATAAAAATGGTAGATTTATTCCTACAAATATACCACAACAATTCTTCAATCCTTATGTTGAATCTTTATCTAAGACTAAACTATTCTCAAGTACTGATTTGTATGACAACTATGATATTCAAAATAGTGCACTTATATCTCTTATTAGTAACCACTTTGTAAATAGTGTAATCTCAACTATAGAGTTTGAGAAGGTATTCTCTGGAGACCCTGCTCAATATAAGAGTAAAGGTAATAAGAAGTATCCATCTGTTAGCACAACAATATCTATTTATGGAGAAAATGGTGATGTTGAAGTTAAAGTTAATGTTGATAATCTCGATGACATACATTCAGATAAAATCAAACGTCTTGGAAGTACATTATCTCCAGGTGAAGAAATTAGAACTCAATACAATGAAGATGAAATAAAGAAGTTAAACATACCAAGTCATTCTAAATATACAACACTTGATGTTGAGGATATTGAAACTCCATCACTATTCTACGATGAAGTAAAGCAGAAGTTCTTAACACAGCTTGTTGTAGACTATGTTAGAAATGGTATTATAAATGAGTAGTTTAATAACTTTATATCACATGTAGCAGATGTTCTTTATAATAAAGCTAAAGATAAATCTAATGGTGAGAATGTAAAGCCAAAGAGAGTATCTAAGTCTCAAGCTATAGATTTATTGTACTCGGATAGAGCTTACTTTAATATTCTGTATAATAGTATTCCAGAAGATATAAAGAGTAAGATAGAGTCTCAACTTGACCAACAGATGAATCCATACAAGAAAATAAATGTATGCGATGCTCAGGTTATAATAAGACCAGACTTATACAGAAGAGTTAGAATTGGTCTTGGACAATGGTCTGTAATTCCAGATGAAACTGGATATTCTGATGAAGATGCATTCAATATAATTGAAAACGGCTATTATACAGACGAAAGTGGTAACCGTGTAAATATTGGAGAACAAGATTGGGCTAAAGATGAAAAACTCGCATCTAAGATTCAAAAGTTACAGCTATTCCCATTAAAGATGTCTTATTTCGATAACTATTCTCATCAAGAAGGTGATAACTTTAGAAATAGAACAATTCTTAATAAAATGGCTATATTTCCATTATTTAAATTTAACATGTCTACAAATACAGGCTCTAAGCTATATCTAAGAATGAATAGAACTGAAAACGAAATAGATATGATTACTTTTAAATCTGCTGTTAAAGTTGGAGCTGTTCAAAAAGGATTACAGTTAATATCTGATGATTCTAATGTTGAAGATAGTGTTTCTAAATTATCTTCTTTAATAGATAGAAATAGCGATACTTCTGTAGATTATAAGACTGGAATTGTTACTAATAAAGATTCTGAAGATTCACTTTCTATAAAAGTACAAAGCTTAGATAATCTTAGAATGCAGTTAAACACAAAAGCTCACGAAACAGACGAACGTATGGTTGGTAAGCAGATGTTTAAATTAGCATTCTCAAACTTAGTTGATGATGAGAAGTATGGTCATGGCGATAAGAGAAGAACCGGTAGAGCTATCAGAAAAGATATTATGACCACAATTAATCTTCTTACTCAATTTGGCGTAATCTCCGTAAAAGATGAATTCTTTAACGAAGATGGAGATGTTGATAATTCAGCTGTATCTGACTTTGTTTAGAGAGTTTGTAAGAGTAACGGTTTAGGTACATCAGCTTTACAAATACTTGGTAAAGGTGGAACAATATCAAGTTTGATGTCAAGAAGAGTATTTGAGAATAGTGTATCTAAGTTTATAAACAAACTTGTTGTAGATATAAATTCAAAGGGTGGTACTGCAATTCAGCAATCTGTACTCGGATTCTCTAAGTTTAAGAAAGGTGATAATCTACTTGGACTCGAACAAGCTAAAGACAGAATACCTGAAACTATAGAACTTAACAATGGAAATGAACTTAAGTGGAAGACTGATAAAAATTACACTCAAGTAATACTTAGTGAGAACTTCTTTAGAGATGTAGTTCCGTCTAATATTCAACAAAATGGATATGAAGCCATAAGAGCTTGGTTATTTGAGAAGAATATAATTGGTGAAAATGCAAAACCATTAGGAATTGGTTATCGTATTCCTACGCAGGGTCAATCTTCAATGTTTGCACCACAAGTTGCTGATATTCTACCAAAACAATCTGGAGATGTTATAATAGTACCAAGAGAATTTACTGGTCAAACTGGTTCTGACTTCGACGTTGATAAGATATTCTTAGCTCTTAAATATTTTAATAAGTTAGGCTCTGAACACAATATCGACTATGATTTAATAGAATCTATTTATAATGGTGATGCTGACAATACACAAGTTGCTGTTAAGATTATATCTAAAATATCTGGAAGAAGCGAAGAGGATGTTGCTAAAGCTATAGAAAGCCAAGATGATGAACTTATTAACTCTATTGCAGATGATTTAGATATAGAGAAAGCTGTTAAAAATCACCTTATAGATACTTATATAGATATTCTTACAGATGATAAAAACTTCTCACTTGCAAGAGGCTCTATTGATGTTGTAACAAACATATTACAAGAACAACTTATCAAGAAGCATCTAAAAAATACATCTGATGGGTATTCGGCTGGTGGTTATCAGCTTAGTCCATATTTCCAAACTATGAGAAAACTTGAGTTTAGCTCTGGTAAACAAGGTATTGGACCATTTGCTCTTAACGTTACGAACCTATCTCTTACACAATACACAGGATTGACATTTGATTATGGCAAAAACCCATATGAATTTGGAAGTCTTGATGCTATATATGGAGAAGATGGAATGCGTATTGCAGACTGGTTATCTGCTATGGTTAATGCTAACGTGGACGTTGCTAAAGACCCGTATGTATTTGCATTAAATGTAAACCAAACGACATACAGTCATACTAACTTTTTAATTAGAGCTGGAAAAGGTCTTGGTGTATTTACATTCTTAACACAACCATCTATAAAAGAGTTTGCTAACATAAAGAATAACTCTGGTAATGTGTATGGCTTTAACTTAGAAGGTGATAAGAGCGAAGGTGATTATACTGACAAGTATGAAAAGAGTATATATAATCAAATATACTACAGTCTATTAAAACAGCTTAAAGAATGTCTTATGGCTGTTGATGATGAAGATTCTCAAAAGCAAATTAAAGGATTTATAAGCCATGTAGATTCTTTAATCATAGATAAGAATCACAGCAGTATTACTCCAGAAGAGAGAAACTCTACAAAAAGACCATTTTCTAAGAAATAGATGTTTGATGTTGAACTCGGAAAGACATCATTAGAGTTTAGTACTCAAGCACCTGGAATTAACAAAGCATTATCACTTGCATTCCAAGCTTGTGCATTAAGTTCGTTTAAAGATGTTGGTGTTTATGCTAAGAAGTTATCAGACTTAGTTAAAGTATCTCAGATTGATACTAAGAGGTTTGGTAATTCAATAGCTCAACATATAAACTTCTCAAATCGTATAGATATATTTAAGACAACTGATGGATTTACAATAAACAGAAAAGATTTTAAATCTTGGGTTGAAAAACTTGCTAAAGAGCGAGAAGATAAGACTGGTCAGAAAGTATCTTTAAAACGATTTGAATCAACTGTAGCTATAAATGAATATTTTAAGAATACATTCTTAGGTAGTAAGTTTAAAGAAGCTAAAAAACTAACAAGACTACTACTGAAGAATCAATCATTTACAGCAACAAGACTGTTTGACAATATATTTAGAAATATAATGGGTCAAACATTAGGATTTAAAGATACAGATGATAATACTGTTAGCTATAAGCCAACTTCAAAAGATGAAGTTATAAATACTATATCTGATTCTATTGATAACGTTTTAAGATTCTTATCTCTATTTGGCGTTGGTTCAAGAGTTATTAAGTCTGCTTCATTTAAAGAAAGGTATCCAGATGCTATAGATTTTACGATGGGTGGAGATATAAATTCTGTTAAAAATAAAATCAAAACTATATTATTTGGTAGTAAAGATATTGATAATATCTTCTTGAGATTTAATAAACTTAAGAATAATATGCAGGTTAATCCACAGAACTATCCAGGACTTATAGACCCAGTTACACTCGGTGTTCAGAATGAGTTGTTAAATTATCTAAATCCAATATCAGCTAATGAGAAATCACCAGTTGGTAGATTTGTATTATCTACAAATCAAATGAAAGTTAATCAGAGTAAGAAGCAGGTTTTATCAAGTGCGTTTAGCCAATTACTATCATACCAAGATGAAGAAGTTAGGCAGCTTGCTAAAGACTTAGCATTCTATGCGTACTACTCTTCTTATGACCAAAATAGAGTTGATGCATTCTTTGATTTAGTTCCTGTTGAATATAGAGCACAATACGATAGAGCTCTTGCGTTTGCACTACACGATATGAATCGTAGCGAGAATAAGCTTGTAAATACAAATAACGACTTGTTAAGCTTATATAACTATGATGTTGATAATATTGAGGCAGATAGAGCTGAAAACATAATAGATATTATATCAAGAAACTATTGGTATGATGATAACATAGTTAAGACTCACTATATAAAAGAAGGTGATAGTGTATTGTTGTCAGGAGGTAATTATGATGTTCTTGGAGAACCAATAATGGCTGAAAATGAGAACAATAAAGTATATCCGAGCTTTATAATCTCTGGTAATTCTGATAGTTCTTATATTAAGATTAAGAGCGGAAAGAATTATATGCTATATAAGAATATAGGTGCTATTATTAAATTCAGAGATGGTAATAGTGTTGGCATGTAGTATGTGTATGCAGCTGCAAATAAAGCTGGAATAAGGCAAGGTTAGGCTAACATTCCTGAGATGTATGGCTCTTTCGGAGTTGGTTCTATATTTGAAAGCAACAAACTTGATGAGCAGTTCTCTCACGATAAGGTTGTATCTGATGTAGAAAAACTTGTAAAAGACAGCAATGAGGCTAATGACAGTTACAAATTTGAATTATCATGGTACAAACCAGTAATTAAGCAAGCTACATCAGCTGATGAAGATAACTTTATTCAACCTCAAAACATTAATACAGAACGCGTTATAAAAGTAGGTCCTGTCAAGTTGAAGGCTGGTCAAAAAGCTCCAGATAGAGTTGGTATAAATAAGGCTGACGTTGTTATAAATATAGTAAATGATTCTGTTGAAGAATCAGACTATTATAACACTATAAAGAGCGAAGAAGCTAAAGAAAAAACAGTTACTGTTAATATAAAACAAGACCCGAGTAAGTTTATTGATAAGGTTTTGAGCTTAATAAACAAAGATGATGCTGTTATACACTTTACAACTCCAATGTTTGATTATGTGCTTGAAAGAGGTGTTAGTGATGATAGAGTTAGTGAGTATATTGAAAGCGAAATGAAGAGACTTGAGAACATTTTCAATACACAAGATGTAAAAGAAAAAGAAGTTCTCCTCAAACAGAATAGAGAGATGCTTGAAAGCTTTAAAGCTCGTAGAGTTTTAGCTTTACAAGATTTACATTCTTTCGTTAGAGAAATACTAAACCAATTATCTATTAATGACGTTAATATTGATAGAATATCTACATCTTCTACCAAAAAGGGTAACTCTAAGAGGTATGCTTTAGCAAAATCTGTAGCAGTATTATCTAACTATATGCAAGATACATTCTCTGGTAAGAATATAATATATTGTAATAATAACCTTACGTCTGATAATAAAGCATTTAAGAACTATATAGCAGAGCTTCAATATGAGGTTGATGATAATGGAGTATTACTTGAAGATGAATCTATAAACGAACAGATTGATATAAACGAAACGTTAGCTAAAGATGCTGTAGATTATGATAATAAATCTTTAAAACCTGTTGAAAACTTGTTAAAAGAAACACATAACGATAAGACTAAAGATGATGTAAATAATAATGAATTAGAGTCTAATCCTCTAAGCATGCTTACACAAGCTATAGATTACAGTTCTGATGACTTCTTAGATGAAGTTCAAGAGGATATGGAGAATAATCCAGAAGATAATAATCACGAAAAATGTTAATAATATATGTTTTGTCCATATTATAAAAATAAAGAAGTGTTTGATGGCTTTAACAGTATGATTCAAGCATTCGGTGGACAACCTATGACTGAAGATGAATTTAAGTCGGCTTATCTAAGAAATTAGAGAGTCGGCTTGGATTTATCCGCCATGGAAGCAGCTTATAGGTTGTACGATAAAAACGGAGGGTTGTTTTTAGATAAAGTTCCAAACAGTCAATCTAAAGAAAACCCAAATGGTATAGACTCCAGATTATTCTCTGATATTCTTGCTAAGAATAATGGTGATTATCTTAAGTCTATAAAAGAAAAAGCTCAATATTATTCTAAGAGATACATTAATACATACGGCGATTGGCTTTCTGGCAAATCGAACAAAAACTCTTATTTGGATGTTAATAATGAGCCAATAATGAACAACGAAAGAGCTTCTATTGCTCATTTTAGTGCCAATTAGACGTTTGGTGATAATATAGGTAAACACGACCCTGTAACAAAGTTATTTGCCGGAGAGGTTGTAAGTTCAAGATATTTATTACAATACTTTTTAGACACTGATACGTTTTCTTTAAAGAATAATATATTAGCTAAGGTTTTATTAAAGCATGATATTCCTGTAAGGTTAAACAATAGTATAAAATTTGATGCTAATAGTACAATAGTTAATGGCTATAGATATATAGAGTTTAATGGCAATGTACTAAGGAATTATTCAAACAGATATGCTGCTAACACGTTAATACACGAGATTGTACACCAATTAACAATTAAAGCATTAAGAAATCCACAAACGAAAGAAGAGAAAGGTTTACAAAGAAATGTAAAGAAGTTTTATGACTATATAAATAAGCATTTTAAAAAGTTCTCTTCTATACTTAGTGATGTTGATGGGTAGTTATATGCTATGCAGGACGAATTTGAATTTATTGCAGAATTAGCTTCTGATGAATATGCAAGAGAACAAATATATAAAGTAGCTAATCTAATAGATAATAATAAGAATATTGTTGTAAGAACTCTCAATAATATAATAAATGCAATATCTAAAATACTTGTTGGTAGAAGCGTTGTTGGTAGTGTAAAAGAGTTTAATAAGCTTAGTAAACAAGTTGAAGATTTTTTAATGTCAAGAGGAGTTGTTGAAAACAACGAACCGTCAAATTAGGAGACTATAGACTATTATAATGATATAATGAAAAATATGTCTGAATATGATAGAGCTGGGGAGAATGTCAAACATCTCAACAAGGCTATGGACTACATAGACAGGCGTTATAAGAAATCATCAAACGGAAGTGATACATATTACCAAAACATAAGAAACTCATTATCTGTTAGACTTAATGCAATTAGAACGTCAAGCTTAGATGCATCAAAGAAAGCCAATTTAACTAATTCAACACAATCTCAATTAGATTTGTTTACAATATCAACAATGTCTCAATATGATGCAATTACATCATTTTTAAGACAAGTTGTTCCGCAGTTAATACAAGACAAACAAGAGATATGTGATGTTTATTACAAGCATAAGAACTTTACATCTAATGACTATATGTTTCAGATGCACAGTAATATAAAGATGTATGACTCAATTGTTGAGCAGCTTCAACTTATGCTTAGTAAAGAAGGTAATATTCAACAGATTGTAGACTTATATAATAAAGGTAAGATTGATAAAGATAAAATATCTATAGATGACTTATTAAATGTTAAGCAGGACGTTGATAACTTATCATCTGTAACGACAGCTGCTAAAGCTGTTTTAGACCATATGCTTGACACTATAAGCCATGATAAGATGAAGAGTATATCAGAGTCTGTTGGCGCAAGGGAAGGTGTCAAATATGCAGATTCTTTTATAATGCATGAGATTATTAATGATGATATAAGTGTTAGGCAATTATATGCTGGAGCGTCAGACTCATCAACAAATGAGGCTATTAGAGCAATATCTCATATGGTAAATAAGGCTGTAGAGAATGCTGATAACGACACAATACCAGTCGGTTTATCTATGCTAAATGCTGTTAAAAATCTTAAGCGTGGAGAGTCTCAATTACAATTATATGAATTAGATGAGAATGGTCAAACTACAGGCTATCTTGTTAGAAACTTAAACTATGGTAAGTTCTGGAGGAACTACGATAAAGCGTTAGCAGATATAAACAGAGCTGTTACAAAACAGTTTAGTAAAGACGGTCTTGTATTAAAAGATGATAATAGATTTCCACCAGATGAGCATGAAGATGCAAGAATTATGTGGAATGATATGAGAAATAAATGGTTATCAGAAAACTCTCATAGAAAATATACAGCAGAGTATTATAAGATACAGTCAGATGTTCCGTATTCGGCAAGAAAAGCATTAGACCAATATGATTCTCAAATACAATCATTATTGTCAAAACAAGGCGTTATAGACGAGAATGGTATAAAGCACTTCGACGTTCTAACAGATGAAGAATGGGACCGTTTAAAGTCAGCATGGAGAGACAAAGCAATGCTGTATGAAGATTATACCATATTTGGTGTTTTAAAGACCGGAGAGGAGCTTAAAATAGCTCGCTCACTACAAGATTTCAGAAAGAAATTAAACGACTATAGAGAGAAGAAAACAGGTAAGAAATTCAATCCTGTTTACGACCAAGAGGGTTGGCAAAAACAATTCGATAAAATCGTTAAAGAGTGCGGTGGTAAAAAGGAGTTCAACAAGTGGATGCAAGAAGGCTTTAATCTTAAATTCGATGATTAGAAATTCCTTAAGTGGGCAAGAAGAAACGCAAGACTTCAGTTTAAGAAAGACGAAGATGGTAATGCAATAGTATTTGAAAAGATAAAAGAAGCTATGCGTGGCATCTCAATCGACTTTGGTAAAGAATACGATGAGCTTAAAGAAAAAAGACAAGCATTACTTAGACCACATAAAGACCAATATGGCGAAATTGATGGTAATAACATACCAGAATCGGTAAGAAACATATTGATGGATATAAAATCTCAGATGCGAGAAATACGCAATTAGGTTTTATCTGAAAATCAACAAGTTTCAAAGCTGTACTACAAGTATTCTGAACTCATGAACGAATATATAACCAGAGAGAATACAGAATACTACAATGACGTTGAAAGGTCTATAGATAATATGTTACTTGAAGATGATATAGACGACCCTGGCGTAAGATACGCTATGCTCCTTGATTATGGTTATGACCCAGATGACACTGGTGAATTTATACAACCAGACGATTGGTGGGTTAAAACCGTAGCTACAGATAAACTTGAATACATGGAGTTTACACCCGGCAAAGGTTGGATGTTACAGCAAGACGAATCTGTATTCCTTGACCCGATGTATGAAAAGTTATCTAAAGAAGAAGGTAATAATAGCTCATTTATACCAAAGAAGAGATTATATGATAACTCTCAAGCATTTGAAAAAATAAAAAGCTCTGAAGGTTTGTATAATTTATATAAATTAACATTAGAGTATATGAAGAAATCAAACGAAATGCAAACTAATAGAATGTTTACAGATGATTATCTTCTACCTCAAATGCAAGGTTCTTTATGGAAAAGATTAAAAAGAAGTAGAAATAAATGGGCTGTATTTATCGAATGGCTTAAAGAACAAGTTGGTATATCTCAAAGTGTTGATGATAGCGTTCAATATGGAGAGTCTTCTGCATTAGATGAAAATAGCGATGAGTATGGTAATAATAAAGAAGTATCAAACATTGGTAAATATCCAGATGGTCGTAGATTCAACATATTACCACAATACTATACAAGAAAGCTATAGAATCCGTCGCAATTGTCATCTGACTTAGTTAAAATGATAACCACATACTACAATATGTCTTCACTATACAAATATAAATCTGAAGTTAGAGACGATGTTGAAAGCTTAATAGATGCTATAGGTAAACAGAAGTTTGCCCAAGATTATGCACAGTTTTCTACTAAAAAGACTACTGTAGATGGTATAAACTCAAAAACATTTGAATTTATCAACAAATGGGTTGAAATGAATCTATATGATAAAGCAAGACTTAAGTTTAATTTAAATAAGGGTGGTATAAATATAAACTTTGATAAGACATTACAATTATCAAGAAGATATATTACAGCTCGAAACTTAGGTCTTAACCCAAAAGTTGCCGTAGTAGGATTCTTAACAACTATGTATAACCATATAGTATATACACTAACTGGTCAGAGATATAGTACTAAAGAAACGTTAGCATCTATGCTTGACATAGCTTCAAGAACACTATTTAAATATTTACTCGGAGCAAGAACTATAGCCAATCCTTACACTAAAGACAAAATGCTTGTTATAATGAGTAATTTTGGTATGGCTAATCAATGGGATAACACTATAAGTCATACTAATAGAAACAGATTTATACAAGGCGCATTTAAACAATCTATATATGGATTTATGTCCACTGCTGATATATTATCTAAACAACAGATAATACAATCAACTCTTAGAGCTCATCATTATGTAGACGGTGAGTTTTTAACAAAGTATGATATAAAAATACGTCGTGTTAAAAATGGTGAAGAATGGTTCAACAATGCTATGAGTCAATATAATAAGAATAAATCTCTATGGGATTTAATTGACACATCAACAGGAGAAATTAAGATAATTGGAGATAATTCTGATTATAAAGCAGCTTATAAAAAGAGCGAGTTTAAAATTAAGAATAGATGTGTTAAGTATGCTGAAGAAGCTGATGGTATGGCAACTCCGTTACAGAGGTCTTTGCTTGTACGTAGTTGGGCTGGTGTTCTTGTAATGCTTCATAGACAATATTTCCCACTTTTACTTGATAAATATTTTGGTAAGAGAGTATATGACTATGATATGCAAGAATATAAAAATGGTCTACATAGAAACATATTTGACTTACTTTCATCTTTAACAGGTCATAATATCATTACAAGTGGTCTTATTTGGGGTAGTGTTGGAACTCTATTTTTGGGTCCGGTATTAGGTGGTGGCATTGGAACAGTTGCTGGTATTATAAATCATATGCATATTCGTAATAAGAATAAAGCTAATGGTATAAAACCAAAGAGTGTTAGAAGAGCTTTTAAAGATTATATAGACGATAAATCATCAGATGAAGCGTACGTTAAATCTTTATCAAACAAATATCAACTAAAACAAACTGTTTCGGAAATTGCACTTTACATTGGGATAAGTTAGCTCGCAGCTTTGGCTACAATTTATGCTAAATCATCTGATGACGATGATGAGTGGTGGAAGTATATGTTAGCGTATTGGCTGGAAGCGTTCAAATGGGAGGCTTTTAACCCGTATAGAATTGATGATATTTCAAACAACTTCAAAACTGTATCTGCAGCAACATCTATAACCGACGCGCTTGGCGCAATCGGACAAGGAACTGCTTCTGGTATAATGAATAGATTCTTTCCAAGAGCATCAATGCTATATGACCCGTCGCTTATGTCCAATATTGGCGATTAGGCAGAAGATTATTTCACAACGCCTTTAGGTTCTCGTTCTCATACATATGAAGGTTATTCAAAAGCATTTAGAGATATTATGAAAGCAACTCCATTCCATAGCATACCTGAACAAATGTATGATTCTAAATCTAAATTAAACTATCTTAAAACACAGATAGAAAGAGAACGTATTAATTAATAATAAAAATAAAACCCGACTACTCTCACGAGCGGCCGGGTTTCTTTGTGTTATAAATATGTTGTAAGTATCAATCTCTTTATTAGTTATGCTATACTCGTTAGCTTTTAATAAATACATTATTCTATTAATATACTTCTTATTTGCTAAAAAAGATAATGTAAAATATCCTTCATCTATAGAAGACGATATATAGTTATCTTCGAGTTTAGCTAACCGATAAAGATTTTTAATATCTTTTTTGTTCTCAATTTTATACCTCAGTTTATAAATCACACTTTCTGCATTGAGAGTAACTTTGACTCCTGCGAAACAGTAATGATTTATCAAACTGGGGTATTTTAGTATATATGGAATTATAATCAGTTCTCGATTAAACTGCAAATTCTTGAACGATTTCGTCAACTAAACTTTCGTTTGCTTGTTCGTCTTCAAATATGCATTCAGCTTCAATCTCTGAAGCCAATTCTTGTGTATCTGCATCATCATAAAACATTTCAGCTTCAATTTCTGCTGCTGCTTCGTTTGCTGCTGCATCTTCTTGTGCGTCAATTATTTCAAATTCTGCGAGTTTTTCTTCAGTATTAAATTTTGTATCCATAGGTTGTATCATAAATTAAGTATTTCAGAACCATCACCGTTATAATATTCAACAGTGTGCTCCCATTTTCCTGTTTTTTGGTGCCAACTGATATTCTTTAAAGCTTCTACAATAGTATTATATCTACTATATATCTGTTCTTTATTAAACTTAAAGACTCTAATTTCGTTTGTACCAGTTGTATCTATTCCAACAATAGCCCATTCAAACTCCCATTCTTCTGGGTTATCATTTAATTCGTTCTTTATATACCACTTTAAAGCCAGCGTGTAAAAACATAGTTGCCTCAAATAATCATATTGTTTCATAGATTCTTCAAACTTAGCTATATGTACTGTAGTTTTCAAATCTATTAACGTGCATTTCTTATTTTTAAAATTAAAACAACATCTATCTATCAAAGACTTACATAATACACCTTCATACTCCCAATTTATATGAAATTCATTATATGATTTTTCATAATCTTTAGACTTTTTATCTAAATCAACTAAAGTTGAAGCTAATTTATGTTCATTGATATTTCCTGCTATTGCTGTTAACTGTATAGCAGATGATGGTGTAATCATTATACGTCCATCATTATTTTTTAAATACTCTATATAATCAGAGTACTCTTCAGCCATTTTAAGCCCTTTTGAGAGCACTAAATCATCTGACTTAGGTAAATTCTTATAAGAGGCTCTAAATGCGCTTATAATGGCTTTATTTGGCTCTATTTCAATGCTATTTGCAAGTTCCCGACAGAACATTTCTCTTTGTTCGGAAGATGGTCTACTTTTGTTCCAGACAACATAGTCTTTTTGAAACTCTTCGGGCTGCAGGATATACTCATGTATCATCGTTCCACGAGCTAATTGCTGGCCAGTTTCGCCTTCAATTTTTCCTGTTAGTATAGCATGTAGATAGACTGGTCCTTTATTTAAGTACCAACCTATATTCGAGTTAGAAATTCTTTTTTTGTCTTCGTAATATGGTATTTCTATATCCATTACTTTTTAGATGACAAGTTCATATCATTAAATAACTCTTCAAATGTATCTTTAGGGTTTTCATTTACCTCTTCTATAAACGAATTTACATTATCAAAGCTAATACAACCAAAATTATTAATAATGAAATCCATCATAGATACAACTTCATCTTTATTATCGAGACGGTCTTCAAGCATATACTTTATTACTTCTTTATTCATCTCATCAAATTCTCTCCAATAACGTATTCGAGAACATCTATCTATAAGAAATTCACTAACTAAATTATTATCATTACATGTAAATAGCATCAACTTTTTACCAGAAGAATTAATACCGTCGAGAATTTTTAAAAGATAACTATTGTCGTAATCTTTACCAAGTTTATCTACCTCATCAATAATTACACATACATCTATATCTTCAAGTAAATTAAATAATGTGCATAAAACGCTTGGATAAAGTGATTTATCTATTAAAATAATAGGAAGATTTGAATCTAAAGCAATTTTCTTACACATTACTGTCTTACCAGAACCTTTAAGTCCAGATAACATTACACCAGTAACTTCATTTTTAGATTTATTAAAACGATTAAGAACTTTATTAATAAATTTGTCATCGCTTTTACTTGAATACATTTTTTCTGGTAATTTCAGATTTGGCGCTTCAGATAGAGTAAAACTTTCACTAAACCTATCGTAATTTACTGTGTAAACTGACCCAGGTTGTAAATCATAATCTAATCCGTCTGTATTACGTTTAAATGAAATATTACTACCTATCTTTATAAATTTACTATTATTATTTTTCTCTTCCATAGTTTTTTTGACTTAAAAGCTCTTGAATCATTTCGTCTACTTGTTTATGATTTCTAACAAGATAACATTTCATTTTGCTTCTATGTTTTTTCAAATAGTATTTAAATAATTTCCATCTTAATGGGAAGCTATCTCCCATTAGACCTTTGCATTCTACAACAAAACCATTCCCTATAAAGTCTGGTAAATATGTCATAGCTCGAATTTTTTCTTGTAAGTATTCAAACTTAGGTAGAAGAGTAAAGTGCTTTGGCTCATATTTAACTGGTATTCCAGCTTTCATAAAAGCTTCATAAGTATAGCATTCGAGTTTACTACGAAAATGTAGTCCATACTTATCGACTTTAGTCGCATTCTTTACTCTTCCTTTACTTGCGGGCATATTTAATCATACTTGCGCCCTTACAATCTAAAGCTCTACTTATAAATACTTCGTCTTCACCTTCTTTATTGGTGATACTTATATATTCGTTGTGAGCTCCTAAAAGGTATGTAATTGTACCATTCTTCATCTTAATAGATTTAAAGCCGTTAGATGTGCTTAAAATACTTTCTAAGCCATATCCTACGATACCACCAAACAACCCCATTAAGAATGAAATCAATATAACATTAATCATACTTTTTTAACGTTTTACAAAGCCATTCTTTTACTGTATTAAAGTCATTGTCTTTAACAGCATCAGAAATGTCTTTTGAATTAAACTTCTTATGAACAAAGAAAGCATCAAGTTTGTATTGTTTATTGTATTTTTTAGCTCTCAACATTCCTGTCTTGTCTCTATCATACAATATAACAATGTTTTTCCACTTACTTTTTAATTCATCTAATACCTTATCTGGTATAAATGTAGTTTCACTTGAAGCTGATATAGCATAAAATCCCATCTCGTATAAACACATTACATCTTTTAAAGACTTAGTGATTATTAATAGATTACCACCGTCTTTTGGTAGCTCGGCTAGTCCTTGCACATGCTCATTTGTTAAATTTGTGCGCCATTTTGTATATTTATACGCTAATGGTCTATAGATTTTAAATTTATCATAGACCTTATAGGCATACATTGGGCTATCTTCTTTATATATACCTCTAACGAAGTTATTACATAAGAAGTATTTTATGCTAAAAACTTGGTAGAGTTTTAATGTTTCTATAGATATGTGAAATTGCTTCCAATATCTTTTATCAACATCTGTAAACGGTTGTCTAACAATTCCTATATTAATTGCATTGTTACTTATCTTTTGGGTGTAAGTATTTTGTTTAACAATCATATTAGGATTTGTTTTACGAACTATTCTTAATAATTCTTTCTCAAGCTCTTCTCGTGTTTTTATTTTTCTAATAAGTTTTATAAATCTAAGTGAATTTCCTCCTTCGCCAGTACCATGGTCTTTAAAGAACAATCCACCTCCTTTACCTCTAAATATAGCAAAAGATGGATTTTTGTCATCATCCCTTAAAGGACTATTGATTAATTTTCCAATCTTTAAACTTCCGAGATAATATGTATAGATGCTTTCATCGTCCAACATATCCAATAAGTCTCTAAGACTCATTGTGATTGCTGTTTTTGTACTATACATTCAACTTATAAGTTTTATTTGTCGGGAGTAGTGGACTCGAACCACTACAGCATTGCGCCAACTCAATTAAGCGAGGTCTACTTCCAGTAGACATACTCCCGTAATGCCATATTAAATAGCATTTATTCTAATTCGTAGTTTATGAATTTGTTTAGAGTTGTTTCAATTATTTCAAATTTTATATGGTATCCTTCAAATTCATATAAAACTAAAGATGTATATTCGTCTATTTCTTCACGTTTAGCTTCTTTAGAATAATCATCGTCTTTATAATATTCAAACCCCTTCTCTTTGGCTTTAACAGCATCTTCTAATTTGTCAAATACACCTATAAATATAGGAGTGCTTGAAAAACTATTGAAATTGTGTTCTCCTAAAACTACAAATATCTTTTTATCTTTCATACATTTAAATGATTTATTTTTCATTTATACGATTAAACGATAACCTTATAAAGCTTTTAATCCACCTATCGTCATAAAAACAATCAACATTATCTTTAAATTGAACATCTCTGGCAACACCATAATTATCATCTATATAATTAAACACCGCCTGTCCGTCTCTCCAAGTTTTAGGCTTTGTTCGTATCGCTTCGTCAATTTCTTTTTTAAAATCTTTGTAATCCATAACTTAAATATTTAAATTTGCGCAGGTCATGGATTCGAACCAATCCAGTGTTAAACACAAGCCGGCTTACCCCGACTCCTAACTTCCAGTTAGCATACCCACTATAATAGTTAATCACTCAACTCTTTTTCCTCTATAGAAATTACTATATAACCATAGTCTTCTCTAGAAAATGACACATAAGTATTGTTAAAATTATATTCATCTTCTTCAAAGTCTTTAAAGTTATTTTTAATCAATTCTTTTTCTTTGTTCATAACTTTCTTAGCAGATTCTAATGTCTTACACACAGCTAAAACTTTAGCATCTTCATCTATATCAATAAGACTTCTTTCTAAGACGACAAACACTTTAACACAGTTATCTTTATTCATAATTATTTGTTTTAAAGCTATTTATTTGCATTCTAAGGACTTAAAATATTTCTCATATATATACTACCACATGTCTATCTTAAGCATCTTAAAACGCATCTAAATAGCTTTTGTGAGTAAATTACATTCTGTCTGGACATTCTATCCCCAATAAATTCATTCCACTTTTTATTATTTTGTGTATATTTCTAACTATAACTATACGGAATTTTACTTCGTATGATTCTTCCGCATCCAAAATTCTATAAATGCTGTAGAATTTATTAAACTCCTTTGCAAGTTCATAACAATAATTAGCTATAATACTTGGATTGTAATCAATATACGCTTGAGTTACAACCTTATCGAAATCATTCATTTTTTTAATAAGTGATATTTCTTCCGGCTTTATTATAGCGTTATACATAATATGCATTTTCATATAAATATTTTGTTTTTCAGCATTTTTCAAAATACTACACAAACGAGCATAAGTGTATTGTATAAAGGGACCAGTATTTCCATTAAAATCAATTGATTCGTCTGGATTAAAAAGCATATTCTTCTTTGCATCTATTTTCAAAATGAAATACTTTAATGCTCCTAAACCAACAATACGGGCAATTTCGTCTTTTTTGGTATCTGTAATACCTTCTAACTTATCTACTTTATCCTCGCTAACAACACGAGCTTTTTGTATCATTGAAGATATAAGGTCGTCAGCATCTACAACTGTGCCTTCACGACTCTTCATTTTGCCGTTTGGAAGTTCTACCATACCGTAAGAAAGATGAACTAAATCTTTACCACATTTAAAACCTAAACGGTCTAAGATGATAGATAATGCTTTAAAGTGATAGTTTTGTTCATTACCGACAACGTAAATCATTTTATCTATTGGATAGTCTGCAAAACGTATTTTTGCTGTACCAACATCTTGTGTTATATAAACAGATGTGCCATCTCCTCTTAAAAGTAATTTTTGGTCTAAGCCATCACTAGTTAAATCAACCCATATAGAATTATCTTCTTTACTAATAAACAACTTTTTATTTAGCCCGTCTTTAATTACTTTTTTACCTTCGGTATAAGTTTCACTTTCATAGTAAACTTTATCAAAATTTACTCCGAGCGCATTATAAGTTTCTTCAAATCCAGAATATACCCAATCGTTCATTTGTTCCCATAGTAATCTAGTTTCAACGTCTGAAGATTCCCATTTTACTAGCATTTCTCTAGCCTCTTTCATTATTTGAGACTCTTGTTCTGCTTTAACTTTTGCATCTTCTTTGCTAAGACCTTCTTTTTCAAATTTAATCGCCAATTCGTTTATTTCTTCACGATAACGCTTTTCAAATTTTACATAAAAATCTCCAACAAAATGGTCTCCTTTCACACCTGCTCTTTCTGGTGTTATTCCATTACTCCACTTTTGCCATGCTAACATTGATTTACATATATGTATACCTCTGTCATTTATTAGATTTGTTTTTATTACTTTACACCCGTTGGCTTCAATGATTTTAGACATAGACCATCCGAGTAAAATATTTCTAATATGACCAAGGTGTAATGGCTTATTTGTATTTGGAGATGAAAATTCTATCATTACAAGTGGACTGTTTTCAGTAATTGGCTTTTTACCATAATTATCATCTTTATTAATAAAATTTAGTATATCAAACCATATGCTTGTACATACTCTTAGATTTAAAAATCCATCTACTATATAAAAGTTTGTAATCAATCTACAAAAACTTTTTAAACACTTTCCTATTTCTAGTGCTGTTTCTTTTACACTCTTTTTAGAATATTTTGTTAACGGAAATATAACAACAGTGTAATCTCCTTTAAAATTCTCTTTAGTATTTTGTACTTGTACTTCAGATTCTGGTAAATCTATATTATACAGTTTCCAAATTGCTATTAACGTATTCGTTAATATTACATTTTTTAAATCCATCATATATTTATAAATTTTAATTATTAATTATCAACAAAACGTTAATGCTTATTTAAGTTGGCATAAAAGAATCGAACTTTTATATATAATATTGCATGCTTGCTTTTAAACTTGGTATAAAACCGCATTTCACGTACTGCCCGTGCTACTCATATTATATATCTCCAAGATGCCAATATAGGCTATTTACTTGCGTTCTAAGACGATGTTATATGCATAAACATAATAAATATTATTTATTTATCTTTATCGCCTTAAATTGCTTATAAATAGCCTTAAACCGAACACTCCCTCTCCGTATCAGAGCTATAATACTTAACGCAGGAATAGCCTTATTACACGTCATTGTTGTTCGATGCGAATTGTCTGTCAGTCAATTCTACGTATTCATGTAAGTTTCTTAACCTTTCAAACTACACAATTAGCTCGCCAGCATCCTAAGCTAGTTTACGTCTTGTTCCTTAACGCTTATGTACACATTATAGTCAGTACACTACTATTGGTGCTAAGGCTACCAACCCAACCTAATTGACAAATTTAGGATTTACGATTAAATAAAGACTGTTTATTTGCTTTCTAAGACAAGCTTGTTCAGAAATACAACAAAACTACTATCTATCTATTTAAATGTCTCAAATCGCTCCTAAACAGTCTTAAATTTAATTGTGAAGTGAGGTAGAATCGAACTATCTTATGCGTAAAAGATATGGAGAATTGCGCATATACCATACACTTCTTATTGAGGTTTTTGAATAGAACCTACATTAAAACTATTGAGGTTTTATACAGAACTCCTCAAAACTAAAACTTGTTGGATTTATCCACCAATAACGTTTACCATTTAAAATGGAAGGTCGTCATCACCGTTTGCCTGAGTGCTTGCAGTATTACCTGCAGCAAGAGGGTCAGCTGTGCCTTCAGCATCAGCTACAATCTGTCGCTCAAAATTATCTTTAGCGAACTTCTTTATTTCTGATGGATTTTTATCCATTGTTTCAACAAAAATGCCATTCTTGCTTACTTCTGTATAGTTTCTACTATTGTATATAACTTTAAGACGAAGTTTTTTCTTTGTCTCAATCATTGGAGTAAGAGTATTCTTAACCCAATCTATCATCTCCTTAAAAGTGTTAAATTCACCTTCAATTTCTGGATAGAAACAGTTAACGATTTGCATAATTCTGCCAAATTGAATGTTATCACGGCGTTGCAAATCCTCATCTGTCTTTACCCACATATTCTTTTCATTCTTCCACTCTGTCATAGTGGCAGTTTTACCTTCAGAATCTTCAAAAATAATTTCAAGAAAGTATTTTTGAGTTGGAGAAAGTTTTGCATCAACAGATTTTAATGTAACGTTTTCATTAATACCTGCTGGCATATATGAGCTTACGAACTCTTCGTTGCTAGTAATTGTGTTTTTTGTATTATACATAGTTTTAATTTTCTAAGTTATAACTTTTAAATTATTAGGTTGTTTAATCTTTATAAACTCTATCCCAATAGGTTGTGATAGTTCCATCTTCATTTCCTGTGGCAATAACTATATCTTTACCACGCAAATGTGGAGCTCTTGCTTCTTTTGGGTCTCCAAAACCACCCTTAAAACTTATATGTGTTTCGTTGTCCTTGCGGTATACTAATCCTACAGCATCTGACAATCCACACATTATAGTAGATAATGCTCCTACTAAGTCTAATGTCTTTTCGGATAATTCTACTCCATCTACTTGAGATGTTTTATCCTTTGCATGACCTATAAGTATAAATTCATCGCAAAGTTCTTTAAACATTTCAACAACTTTCTTAACGGCAGTTCTTAAATATTGGTAACCACTACCTCCTGGTAATGTTCTAACATCTGTTCCAGTCCACTTTGCTCCAAATGGACTTTGTCTATACAACGTTGCTGCATAACTTAAACAAATATCTTCTAAGCGAGTAGCATTATCTATTGTTATATGTTTATAAAAATTACCACCTACTTCTTTGTTTTTTTCTCTAATAGCTTGTGCAGCTTCTCCTAAATCCTTAATGTTACGACATTGTATAGCCATAGCATCAATAAATGTAGAGCCACCTTCTAAATCTATAATTAGATTATTTTCTAATTGTGCGGCTATTGACGTTTTTCCGGATTTAGGAGCCCCATATAAAATTAAAAACTTAGGGTTTACAGAAATTGCTGGAATTTTGGTTGTAGGTAATGTAATTGGCATTGTTTTGTTATTATTTATTTATCTTAATATTAACCTTCAAACCGTTGGTATAAATATCAATGATAATCTTTTTCTTTGGAGCCGTCAATGTGCCAAGAAAACCGATATTGTTAAACTCTTCGTATGTGTATACTTCGTTATCAATCTGAACCTCGTCTTCATAGAACATGATTGGCGTACCATCTGCTAAGTAGTAAATCTTGTTAAGTATATAAGGGAATTTCTTCATCTTATTATAGTTAGCAAGGAAGTTTGCTGCCTCAATGAACGAATTGTCATCCTTTAGTGAGTTTGCAGCTTTGAATACCATTACGTCTTCTTCCTTAGTATTATACTCAGGATTTATGATATAACTATTACTCTTAATTACATTGTTAAATATAATGTCATCAATAACCTTAGAATAGTTTGTAGGTTCATATTTGGGAGTAAAAAAGTTAATAATCTTGTTAAATTTCTTCTTATTGTTGGTATTCTTAATAGTATATGTTGTTGTTTTCATTTTTATCAGCCTTATAAATTGTTAATACTAGATGCATTAACACTCTACCAAGTTGTTGAATGCGAGGTCGTTCTCGAACTCTAAAATACATGGTTTACCAGCGTCTCTGTTTTTTAATATATGTAGGTAAACCTTGTTGTTTGTTGGCAAATGACTGGGACCGTACTCAAGGATATTCAATATCTCGGGTCTGTGTATCACACAAACGTAATCGCTTGCATGAAATATAGCATCTGATGAAGACAAATCACTTCTCATTGGATAATGACTTGTCGGATTATTTATTCTTTCAGAGGCTTCTATGTTTCTATTCATTTGAGCTAACTGTATTATAGACGTTAAAGGTAATTTTTTCACCTCTATAAATACTTTTTCTAATTCGCTTATCGTCTCTAATACAGTACCCACCTGTTTAGTTAATAACGCATGGTCGTACACTATTAAAAAATGTTTATTAGTGCCCTTAACATACGTTTCATAGAAATTATATATTAATTCTCTAACTTGCATGGGAGGTATCGGACTATCTACAAAATAGATAGGATACTTCTTTAGCTGATTGGTAACCGAAATGACTTGTCTAAAGGTACTGTCATCCAGGTCCTTTTCAGAACTATACAAAGTCGAAGTTGTTCTCCTTAGCTTATTTGAGAGCGTTCTTCCAACTTGCCTAAAACCAACCATCTCTAATGAGAAATTTAGGATTATTATATCCTCTTCTTTATTCAAATCAATCACGTCCGTGGTTATTAAATTAGCCATCGAACTTTTTCCACTACCAGAAATGCCCGCTATTGTTAATACGGTATTGGGTTCAATTCCACCCATACATTGTTTATTGAACTTATTCCATCTGGTCTTGAGACTTACTATAGAGTGGTCTCTTCGTCCATTGATGTAATTTACGGCTTCTTTTACAACAGTAGACATTGGTCTAATTAGATTAGATAATCTCTGTTCCATAAGCTTGCTGTGTATTTTGTTCATGTAGTAGTTCTTCTTCAATTTCTTCCCACTGATGGTCTTGTAACCATCTCCACATAGTCTTCATATAACCCAGTTTACCAGTAGATATTTTCTTATCTACTTCTTTTAGTAAACATTTATTGATATGCTCTGCTTGAGAGTAATTATTACCAATATAAGTATTATAAAGATTTCTGCATTTATTCTTATTCGCTCTTAGATATGTTTTTGTACCATCTGGGCGAACAGCATAAACTGGGTACATATCGTAAAATAAATCAAAATAACTACGTTCTGTTGTAAGGTAGTTTTTAAGCTTTTGAGTTTCCTGATATGTAATTGCATTACGTCTCTCTATCGACATAATGAGTCCTTGTTGTTCTAAATATGCTATTTCATCGTCGTTAATTAGGCTGACAATTTTTTTGACGTCTTGATTATTGAATTTTTGATTCTTATCCAATAGCATACTTAGGAAAAGTAATTGATTTGAATTAATTTTTTCTGGTATATCCAGAAGTTTTGTGTGTATTTCAAGTATCATGATTTAGATTGTTAATAAAGCTATCTTCAAATAAACTTAATTGTTTACATCTTAGCTCATCAACTATCTTTTGAGCTTTTCTAATGTAATACAAATAGTTTACATGCCGATGCTCTATCGGTTTATCGTCGTATTTATTTAAGATTGTAACACCAGAATCTGCAACTATGTTTTGGTCTGAATATTTATGCGCATCATAAGGTCTGCCTTGATACTTAAAGTTCAAACCTCTATACTTTTCTGTATATTTTCTCTTAAATAAATAATAGTCATTGGTTGAAGCGTAAAAGCGATTAATTCTTTGCACTTTTTCACTTCCGTGAAACACATCGAACTTTTTATTTACACGTTGTCCCATGACAAACTCCTTAATATCTTTACACGAGCGAATATATTTATCCACTGGTTCTTTTGTAAGGAAATAGTTTATTACTGCTTTTGGCACAATGGTTGGTGTTAAACCTTTGCCCAATTTTGTTTCAGTAGCAAACATTCCTATTTTTTCTATCAGTTTTGGGTCCTTAGATTGAGAATACCCATCAATAATACCAAAATAATCATTGACCGCGTACTGATAAAACGCTTCATAGTCATTGCTCTCGAAAGATAGTTGTGTTATAGCTTCTATTTCAGAAATAGCATCCTGTACTTTGCCTCTGTTAGTCTTCTTAGCTACATACATAACACCATCAGTGTTAGCTTGTACAATCTTACAACCTAACTCTAATAGACGCTCAATCAACATTAATAGAATCAACTGTCCGTTAATTCGTATTTTGAAGACATTGAATGGGTCATATAGCCAACTACTTTCTTCTTGCATTTTACCTGTAACGGAATTTAAAGCTTTTTTCAAAGTTTCACTTTCTAACTTCCGTTGACTATGTTTTGCTTCTATACGATTATTATAAACATCTGTATATACTTGCAAAAATTCTTTTCCTAAATGACGAGGAGTGAGGTTGTGCTTTATTAACAATGAAGGGTACATTGATAATACATCACTATGTCCTATATACTCAGTCTCATTTGGACGGACGATTTCTGGTTTATTGATAGTATGTAAACCACCAACTGCCAGAGAATAGCCTAAATTCGAGAGAACGAACTTCTTCTCGTAGCCTTTGCGTTCATGAGAATCAACTGTTTTAGTCTTCATGTCTTCAAGAACGTCTTTTAATATTTTGGATTTAAATTTAATAAACGGAAATATAACATCTTTTAACTTTATAAAATCCATTGGACTACTCATTTCTTTCAACTCTTTTATTGAAATTCCTGTTTTGTCGCAATAGAATTTAGCTAATAGACGCTCTCCTATTTTTACTCCGTCTAAAGACAAACACTCTATTTTATATTTATCTTCAACGAATAATCTTAACTCTACATCTTGTTTTAACAATGATAATAGAGTAGTTGTTGAATCAACGTCGTTTATATTATACGCAATTACATTCTCTATTTCTTCTTCTGGTACTTCATTTTCAAATGAACCAGAATATTCTTGAACATTCTTATAATGCATAGATAATTGCATTTCTTTAAGACCTATTCTGTTTTTAGAGCTAAATTGCATTGTTAGCAAGTCAAATGATTTAAAGTAATTTGAATACTTCCATCTTTTATACTCACCTATATCTCCATCTTGTGATTCTATTATACATTTAGATAGCTTAAAAATGGACCGACAAATTATTTCACTTGTCTTTTTCTTCATTACAAAAACATAATCTATAATATAGTTAACAATAACATCATCGTAATGTATATTATTGTAACCACAAAAGATTACGTCTTTAGATGAAAAAAAATCAACTAATTCTATTAGCTGATTCTTTCTTTTAGATATTTCAAAAACATCTATCTTGTCTGTCGTTGTATCTTTGCATGTACATGTGAAACAATTTGGAAATACCTCAATGTCATATACAATGACTTTTAGATTTCTTATTAACATGGTTTAACGACTTTTTATTAAGTTGATTTATCACTTGGCTTATGACGTATCTGCATACACTGCTTAACTTTGTGGTCCTAAGCTGTCCGTCTTTCGCTACAAGTTATATTGTGGATTAGATAGGATTCAAACCTATATTTCAACCTTATCAGTGTTGTGTTCTATCAATTGAACTACTAATCCGGAGATAGGGGAAATAAAGCGTCAAATCTTTTAATTTCCCCTATGCAAGAAGCAAATAGTCAAATATTTCAACTTCTTCCAACACTTTGTTAGTCATATACACATTGATTTTGATACTCTGAGAATATATAAAATATATTACATATACTGCATCTGGGCTCAAGTAACATCTTTAAAGCCAGCGTGGTGAGTGTGGGATTTGAACCTCACGACCGCTGCATTGTTAGTGCAGTACTCTAGATCAAAACTTCTGAGTTAACCCACCTTTAAAGTTATGCTGCTACATTAAGTAACACTTTATGTTCGTATGTATAGTCAACCGATTTACAGCTACAACTCTTAGATGCTCTCTTAAGCGCTTCTTTACACGCATCTACTATAACACCTTTTTTAACGAAACGTTTTCCAATAAATTTACATAATGGATAACCAATTATTATTGGGTCCATATTTGGATATTTGTAATATTGTCCACTATAAGTATTTTTCACAATAAATACAAGTTCCGATTTTTTATTGTCAAACGGTAATACTGTTTTGTCATATGTTAAAATTACAGCATTTCGAAAATTCTCAAGAGTTTTATCTCGCTCTTCTTTCCACTGACTAAGAAATTCGTCTTTAAACAAATTCATTTCATCACATGGTTTTGGATTTTTATGTATCCATTTAGATAATTTATGTTGTACTATAGACTCCATAAATTTAGCTTTACCTATAGGTTTTGCTATTTTGTTTTTGTTAATAATTTTCATTTCGCTCTTAGTTAAAAAATACCAAGATTTTTTAGAAATTAAATTATTCTTTTTCAAATACTCCTTACGAGTTTGTTTTATCTGGTTATATATAACGACATAACCAGCATTTGTTGGTTGCGTTTTTGTTTTCATTTTGATAATGTCTAATAATTAAATAAATGCGTTTTAAGACGTTGTAATATCTATTGTGATACTATATACACAAACATATATAAAACGTCTTAGAAAGGCTCTAAATGGCCTTAAATCAAATGTTTGTAGTATAGACAGCCTCGAACTGTCGCTTATAGCTGGCCCTTGAATACCATATACTTACACTATATTTATGCAGCTATAAAATTAGTAAATTTATCTGCAATATCATTAGTGCATTCTATTTCTGTATTGTCGTTGAACTTCTTCAAGTTTGCGTCAAACTTGTTTGCTTTCAACTGCTGCTCTTTAATGAGAGATGAAATCTTTGCAGATGTAAATGTTTCTACCTTATACATATTCTTCTTACCCTTTGCTGCCTTCTCAGACGGATTAATAGTAGGAATCATCTTCAGTTGAGCAATAGCTTCTTTAGCCTCTCCTGCTGCAAAAATATCATAGTTATTTGTTTTCTTAAACTCTTCGTAATTAAACGTTTTAATACCGTTATTGAGACTCATCAGCAAGCCTTTAATAATAATACGCTTTTCTGCTATTTGCGTAATCTCATTATACAACGATTTCAAGTCAAAACCAGAACCTTGATTATTCTTTATAGCTTTCTTTGTCATAATATTTTCTGCACGAATAATCTTCCAATATTTATTAATATCTGTATCAAGTTTTTTACGAATGTTTATAATCTTTGCCGAATTTAAATTAATTGATTTGTTCTTACTCATAATATATATTTTTAAAATTTGATTAAACTTAAATTATTACTATGAGTTCGAGATTGTTTGTCATTTGCTTTGGTTATAGCTTGGAGTCGAACCAAGATATACAAGTTAATCCGTGAGGTATACTTTCTCGCAAGAAAGCACACCTCTATCCCCTCAAGGATTTGGATAACTGTAAATACCACAATATTGGTACACCGAATTTAGTTTAAAAATATTTCTTTATAAGATTTTCTAACGCTCATTATGAGAGTCAATCCCTCGAGACCTTCCCTCTACACCCTCGGGCATATTATTTACGACTAGAAAATCCTGTAAATCCATAGTTCAAAACCAAATTGAACGGCTTACCAGTACTGTCTATAATTGGAATTTTTCGTTCTTCACCATTAACATTGATTACTATGTTTTTTGGTGTTTCAAAGCGATGTCTTTTCTCAGGACAGTCTTGGGCCGAACCCGGACCCCCCGCAGGAGATAGAGCCTGATTGTATCCTTCACTTTTATTTGCCACAAAACGCCAGCAATCGTAAAGGCGTTGAACGACATAGTTATAGTCCTTTCTACGAACTGCGTTCTCTATTATTTCACGAGACAACCCATGAATAATAGCATCTTTGTTCATGCCACTTGCAGAGTCTGCAAGAGCATTCCATATTTTGAGTGCGAAGCTATCGAATGGAATTTTATCCTGACAGCCTAATATGCGATTCCACCATATGTATGACGTTTTTCCAAGAACAATAGTACCATTATCTTGGATAGTGCAAATCTTGTACTTTTCTGCGTCATTACTATTTTCTAATACCGTTTCCGATATTTTAGAATCGCACAGCAGTGTCTGAATTAATAGCTTGCCAATTTTAGAAACAAGCTTTTCCATAAACTACTCCTCAATTGCTACTTCTACGTTTGCAGGATTAGAATCTGACAGCTCACGCAAGTAAACTTCACACTTTTTGTTGTTTTCTTCAATTGCCGAAACAATTGACTGCTTTTCCTTCTGCAATGACGCAATCAAGTTATCGATTTTAGAAATCTCTGACTGGTTTGCAATATTCGCAGTCTTTACAAGAGCTTCTACATCAGAGAAGATTATAGATTTATCACCACGCAATGCCTTAGACACTGCGTCTTCTGTAACTTTCCCTACTTTCGATAGGTCTGGCGAAATAGGCAAAACTGTTTCGCTATTAAGTCCCTTATTAATAAATACTACAGGTGCTCCTGCAATATCTTGGCCAAGAGACATACTTTGTACATCGTTGCCGATAACACGGAAACGCTTTGTTGCTCTATTTGTTATAAGCTCAATGTTGCCATTGCGCTCAACTTCTGCTTTGTTTTTGTCAAAATCTAATATGTTTTGACGAGCTTCTGGACGATAGAACTGACATCCGAAGTTTTTTCCAATTGCTGACAGTGTGCCACGGTTGTTTTGTATAACCGTAACTTTTACATTGTTATCACTCATTTTTGCTTCTTTTTGATATTATTCTTGATTGAATTAACAAGCATTAATTCTATATAGCTGTATTACAGCTTCCTTTTATTGTTTTAAAAAAATAAAGGTACACTGTGTATACGCATCAACGTACCCACATTGTTAATAACTCGTTTTGGGCGCTGTGCTAATGGGAAGCGCGTTTTAAGACTGGCTACTTACGATTTTATATTCCTCTAAGTGAAGCTCAATTCTCGTAAGGGGGATTCAACGGTAGAATCAGCTATGCCCATCATCAAGGTCTTCTGTTAAAATTTCAAATGCCAAATACACGTATTCAAACGCTTTTGTTATTTTCATTGTTTATTTTTATTTTTAGTAAATAAAATACATGAAGTATACTGTTTAATATCCGTCAAAGGCTCTGAGACAGAGAGTTCCAGTGCTGAGATACTAATGTAAGTTTCCATGTTTTGTAACCCACAAAAATTTGGTAATTTCTTCTATTTTCTACATAGATAAAATCGCCATGCCGCTTTTCTGGACTTCGACCTTCTATTATAGGAATGTCAATTCATTCCATCTTTTTCTACATTATTACTAATGTATCGGTTGTGAAGATAATCAATCCGATTGTTCTCTTGCTCCTCCCAAGAGCTCCATAGTCAAGAGATACGTGCGTGTGTATCTATACGCTTGGACTACACGTTTCGTTTTCGGACTACCTCATCCTTCAGAGGGAATCACAGGTACTACGGCTGTTATACTTAGGATTTAGCTTCCTCTCTATTGTTTTATCTCTTTCTTTCGTTGAGAAGTGTTTCCGTCATTTAGGAATTTAACCTTATCATTACACCTTATCACCCACTAAACCTCACCTACGAAATGTATCGAGACAGGATACACCCGTTTACCTATACAGATTTTCTGTACGTACATTACAATTTATAGTTATGATTTAGCTGCCTATCAGCTTTACGATATTAGTTCTATAGACTCACCGTTTCGTAAGTTTGCAATTTACAACCTAAAGCTATCTATTCTACTTAATGATATTTGCACTCGAGATTCCGACTCGTCCGCTTTATTACAACTAAAGTTAAAGACTATCGGGGGACACTCATTTATTAAACAATTTTATTTTTCTTTCTTCAAGCTCTTTTTTCTTAGTAATTATATTGTGTGTAAAATGTATACGCACACACATTTTGTAGTTTACTACTCTACAGAGAACATATGATATAAATACACATAGTTACACATTACTAATACTTATAGCTGTCAGAGGTCAGAGGGTCTTCATTACCGTTGGCAATACGGCATTGGAACCAGTCTTCCCTACGTTTGAATAATGTTAGAGTCCCGCTAACTCGGTTTCTGACTGTAACGTAGTCATCGGAAAGACCACGGGTTTTTATCCACATGTGTCGAAATATATCACTTTATCTTTACTACGACCAAATAGCTGATATACTTTAAGTTATCCTTTGTCCGCGGGATTGCTTCGCGTGGTACATAAGTACTCTCAAGGGGCTGCCCTACCCTGCCGGTTGTTTCTCTTTTTTATTCCGTATAACAACAAAAGCTTACGGTCGTACTTCACTGTAAATCAAATCGGTTACCCACCACCCCTAAGATGACTCAAAAGGTCTTGGAATCGAACCAAGAGGACTTTTACGATTGACGTATTCACCATACGTCCCGTGAGTATATCTCCTCACGATATGCATTACTCCATACATTTTTTCACTCCCTCATACTCTTACTTTGGTGTAAGAGGAGCACTAAGCTGGTCTTTAAAAACAGATACGTATAAAAGGGCTTGGCCTTGCCTTCACATAACCATACCATGTATTATATTCTTCGGGATTCCTCATTTATACTTCAGCTCGTGTAACGTTCTTATACATAATGTATCAGTTATGTATATTTCCGATACGGCATCCTGTCTAACATGATTGGCAACTCACGAATTATATGTTTTCTCATATATCCATCACCAGACGGTTCTCACTTCAATATGAATAGGGTTGGATGCTACACTCACCCTAATACAAGTAGGCTTTTCACACCTAAATGTCTTCCACCCCGTCTTTTGAGTATTCTCACCCTTGGAGAGGGCTAACATATCATAGGGTCTAGTAACTTTGTTCTGGCTAATGAGACCATTGTTGTCTAAAACTCATTTGTTATCATACTAAGCGCAAAGCTTACAATATAATAACAAAATTATTAGAGCAACTGAACAGGGCTTATTTTGACTCGCTGTTAATTGAGTCGTGGGAAGTTTCCCAACTCTCACAAGGTATTTTTAGAGCAAATGCTGGTAAATATCCAGCACTCTTCTCCTTTTTAATACGTACCCTTTCAACGTATCTGACTTTCGTCTTTTGTACAGTTACCGTATCTGTCTTTTGAACAGTTACAGTGTCTGTTTTAGTTTTCTCAGCATCTTTCGACACATTCAAAATCGGTGGCATTATTGGAGAAATATTGCCAGCACTCACCGTTAGTGTTTTAAACACTGGAGACGGTTCTGATGTCTTTACAGCTAACGTTATGCCACTAATAGCAAAAGCTATGCTGCAAAGAGCTGTAATTACTTTTTTCATTTTGATAACTGTTTAAGATTCGCCTTTTAATGCTTTTACAGCATTATTTACACGACTGCCAAAGTTGCGAAGTTTACCTTTAACAGTCTCGACTAGTTTTTTCCTTCTTCTCCTTTATTTTCTGGAGTTTCTTGAGGTTTCTCAGTTTCTTCCTTCTTCTCTTCAGTTTTCTCTATCGGCTTAAGGTCGATAAATTCAGCTTCTGTATAATTCTGGAATCTATCAAGCTCTGGCAAGAACATGTTTATAACCATACCATAGTTAATAGTAAGATTGTGTAACAATTGCTGACGATTTACGGTTGTAATATCAAGATTTGGATAGAAGCTATCTGTAAGTGTTTTGAACACTCGGACTGCCATCTTATCGCTTTCTTTATAACCGTTCTTGAAATCTTCAATTGATTTCTCTTCTGGACACACAACGTAATTAATAACGCTGTCGAACTTCTTAATATTGTTCTTGAATGTCTCAATACGCTCTTCTTGTTCTTTTATAGCCTTTGCATTCTTCTCTTTGTCGTTGTTGAGAACCTCAATGTTCTTCTTGATAGCCTTGATTGTCTCTTCAGCTTCAAGTTTGTTGATATTGATTTTCCATATCACCAACTCACGAACCACATCAGCAATAAATTGTGGGTCCGCGTTACACTTGCCGTTCTTCTTATTTATGGCTGTGTTTCGCAAATGGCAATAAGCTGATACTGGAGACTTTGTTGCAGATGTTACTGAATATAAGAAGTTTCCTATACCAGTAATAACAATTGGAGCTTTCTCAATGAGCTCGATGAGCTTATGTAACAATTCGATTCTTGTTATACCCTTTGTTGAGTCTTTCTTCTCCTTTTCAAGATAAGCCTTATAAAGAGAAATTGCTTTCTGAATATTTATAAGGTAATCTTTACGCTCTGAGAACAAGTATATGATAGCTTGCTTCAAATCTTCTTCAGAATTAATTTTGTCAATATCTAAAGAAGGCTTGTTGTCAAGGATTTCTTTTTCCTCTTTAAGTTGCTTCTTTACCTTTGTTGGTACTTTAATGTTCTCTTTGGTAAGTTTTACATTACCGTCTTTATCTGGAGCTGGAAGTGCTTTCAAATCAATTGTAACGCCGATTTGTTGTGCAGCTTCATTCAGATTTTCAATTACGCCTGGACGCAACGAAATAGCCCAAGCTGAATCTGAAGTTGATATTTCCTGCATCAGCATAACGCCGACACCAATCATAGTACACCTGTCCATTGTTCTTACGAATCCTTCTGGAACGTTGTACACTTCTGCTGCATTTGGAGTATCTTTGTAATACTTAGTAGCAAGACCCAAAAGTTCTACTATGTGGTTCTTGTCTAGATTACCACTTGACCCTTTAAGGGCTTCTACCAGTTTACCTTCTGGTGTTTCTTTTGGATTTGTTACAATAATTTCTTGCTGTTTCTTTGTTTCTGTAGCCTCTACTGTTGGAGCTACTGGTTTTGTTTTAACCTTATTATTATTCTTTCCCATTTTTGATAAATGTTTTTAAATGTTAATTACTTGTGATATTCTCACTTATTTAAATAAAATTTGACGATAATGTATTATCATCACGAGCTGTCGAAATATGTAAATCGTACCATGGTGGTTTTATTAAATTAAATTTCACATCGCTAGGTCGTATAGACCCTTCAGAAGTCCGAATAGTATTATCAGACATGTATAATTCCTGACTCACAGGTTTTGGTATAGAAATACCGATTGTTCCTGCTTGAATATCGTTTGCCACATCGAGAAAACTCAACGTATTAGCTGGAGCCTGTGTGGGACATGTCTGAATAACACTCTTCTTTACTTCTTCCTTACTGTTATGGTTAGTAATTCTCATAACAGTTGTTGCGACTGCAAAACTTCCAGTAAAGGAAATCAACAGCGTCCAGAACAGTTTATTACTTTCATTATATCTTGCGATAAAGAAAATAATAACTATTCCTGTAAGGAACCAAAGTAAGTCCATTTTAAAGTTTTTTAAATTTACTTTTCATTTTGTTTCGAGTCCTTGATAGAATCGATTTTATCGTTCCAGTTGGGATACTCAAAACATCACTAATTTGTGCAACTGTCATATTTTCTACATAATATAATTTAAGAATCTGCTTCATGTGAGCAGGGAATTTGTCAAATTCCTCAAGTATTCTTTCGTATGAAATACGATTGACTAAGTCGTTTTCATCGGAAGATATAGAAGCTGCTTGTGATAGTCTTTCACTTTTCTCTCCTATAGGTTTTGCCTTGTTCTTAATACTACGTAGATAATCGATAGCTGTACGGTTTGTTAAAATTCTCAGCCAACCTCCAAAGGAGTTATAGTCTGTGAATTGCGAGAGTTTTTCATAAACTTTAAGGAATACAATGTTAGTTATATCCTTCGCTTCATCTAAATCTTTTATATAATGATATAAAATACCATCAACAAAAGGTTTGTAGCGATAAAAAAGTTTATTAAAAGCCAGTATATTACCAGCTTGAGCACTTTTGATTATCCCAACCTCTTCATCTGTTATCTGATAGGTTTTCGTAATCACATCTAAATAGCTATTTATTAGCGTGTCGACTCGCATTGTGGATATAGCTTGACCACAGTTAGGAGGTATAGTTCCGACCAAAGAACCATACCCAGGGCTTCTTAACTACTGTTAAGAGCTATGTAGAAAATATATTTTAGAATGGTAAATCATTTCCTATGTTTTTGAACAGGAGTGTTATAGATTGTTCTTCTATACTATCCGCAAAGAATATTTTTTCTTCAAAATCCATATCTAAATTCATTATTCTACTTCTTGCAATATCGGCAAGTATTGTTACTTCTTGATAATTTAATTCTTTTATTTTTGAAACGATATTTAAATCAACCCAAGCTAATATTTTAATCAGTTCTGGTCTTTTTTTCAATTTTTCTTTAAGCTCATTATTGTATTTTGCTTCATAGAATATTTGATTTTTATCGTATTTGTAATAATTTGAACTATCATATTTTACAACTACTCCGCCCATTGACCAATCTGAAAATATGCCAATTTTATGTTTACGTTTGTAAACTATGACATTTTCTCTTGTTTCATAAGCCTTTATAGTTTCTTTCAATAGTATATTGTATTTACTATTTAAATTCATCCTATTTAACGTTGATGGATATAATTGTTCAAGTATTTCAAGAGTAATTCTTTTAACTTCTTTTTTAGATTTAAATTCAGCCAGTTTTAATATGACATTTAAATAAATCTTAGATATTACACGTCTTAATTTTTGGTTGCAATCTTTAGCAAAAAATGGTTGTTCCGAAAAGTTATTTCTGGCTGGAATTTTCATCCCAATAAACCAATGTGGCGACATGTTCTTTGCACCATGCACTTCAACCTTTTCATATATATTTCTTTTTATATCGTGTTTACATTCGTCTACAAATACCCACATTATTTCTTTAGATATTTTATTATAAAAATAGCTAAATCTTCTCTAATTGAAGAGTCGATTTTTTTTAATAATCCAGAACATAATTCAGAAATTATTCTTTCTTCATTACATCCCGACAAGAGGTCTACTTTATATTCGTTTTCTATAAATATAAAATAGTATTTAAACCAGTTCACCCAACTGGAAGCTACCTTTAGAATTTTACGTTCTTCTTCCGAAAGCGCATCCCAGTATATAGTATCATCAAAATTAAATATTTTATCTTTAGATTTTAATCCTAAGACTGTTTTTGTAATATCATATCTGTCATTCTTATCTGCAAATACGTTTATTGTATCTCGATATACTATATTTATCCACCTCTCTTTGGATTTACACCATTTGAGAGCAATGTCCGCATAGACAGGTATTCTGTCTCGCAGCATTTCTTTAAATCCTGTTCTTGACATATTAATTTAATTTGTGGTGTTTGGTGGAATCGAACCACTTACGGTTACCATTTTAACCCAAACACCAAATCTAAACCACTTTGGTAGGTTATTGCATCCACCTGATTATTATTAAGCTGCTAGCTTAGTATAATCAACAACGTTTAAGTTGTCATTTATTTATTACAGTATCCTTCCTAATTTAATAGGTGTATTTATTTCCACGCTGGTCAATACCATTACACCCCCCTAACTATAGTTATATTTGTGGAGGTGAGCGGAGTCGAACCGCTGTCCCATTCGCTTATTATCATACAGGATAAAGTTCAGAAGTGTAGATTACTGGACGGCCAAACCCAATAACCTTAGTTCAGAGCTATTTAAATGCCTTCTAACGCTTTATAATTCATCTCATGGGTAGCTAATCCACTCAAGTCGTTATAACGCCTTAGAAAGCATTATATAAACTCTACGTAATTTATATAAAACGATAGGCATACATCTCACACGTTTTTATATGTATTGTCTCTTGATATATCACACGGTGTTTGAATTCGACCACTTTCTCATTCAGGAACGCCGGCTCTAACTGGCTCTATGCGACAATTTTTTGATTACGATTGTGTATATATTTTAATTCCGTACATTCAGAATTTTTGTTCTACATTCATATACGTGTAATGTACTTGTGTTAATTCACAAGAGAGCTCAGTGTTTTCTTACGATTCATTTAAACTATCATCCGTCTCTTTGCATTTTAGACCTTATACTAGTGTCTATTGAACATATTATTGTGTGCTATAACTTATTACTAATCTATAGCACGCATTACGCGGTCAAGTGGATTTTCCCAGCTATACCAGTTCCACCCATCAAAGTTGTCGCGTAACTCACGAAGGTTTTCAAGTTTTTCACTATTTGCTTTGCGAATCTTTGCAATAGCTTCATCTTGAATCTTCGACATCTCAGTTTCTGCCTGAATTGGAGTAAATTTTCCTTTTTCAACGCCTTCTAGAAGTTCGCGAGTTGCCTTTCTCATTCCAGATAAAGCTTCTTCCACTCTACCTGCATGTTTTGTCTGAATGTGGCTCTTTTGGTTGATGTACTGGAACTTCTTTTGCAAAGTCCGAAGTTTTTCTACCTTCTCTTTCGTTTTCTCACTCTCGTTCTTCTCTTTAGCGAGTTTTGCGATGTCTTCTGAGAAGAAGTTATCTTCATTAAACTCTGTCTTTTGACCTTCTTGGTTCTTTACTTCTTCTTCGGCGTTCTTGTTTTTCTTTTCACTCATTTTGATAATGTTTTAAAAGTTAATTATAATTAATTTTTATTATATCAGATACAATAAAATTACTTTCCTTGCAACTGATAAATTCTGATTCTCCATCTTTTACACACTCTACATCTCGAGGTGCTAAGAATATTTTGCAACGAGATAGTGATATATAACTATTTCTCGCAGCAATCGCTTTTTCTTTAGTTGGATAAAAAGCTTCCCAAAGTAAATCTTTTTTATTACCGTGAGAGTTTTTACTCCACCCTTGAATCTTATACCACATCATAGTTGAATTTGTATTTTTGACGTTTGTATGGAACTGCATTTATATGCTTTGCTCGTTTTACTTGACCTTTTTTGTCTACAATTTTTATTTGTTTGACTTTTTCTTTTTTACACATTTTTCAAAAGTTTATAAATACTTTTTAACACTTTTACATGTTCTGTAGAAAAGTTATACTTCTTCAACAAAGATGTTTTGATATTATTTGATACAATAATATCAATAGCTTTCATCATTTCGTCTGGCATTTTGTTTTTTAAAGACGCTATAGCCATACCAAATGCCAATGGGTCTTCAATAATATCTTTATCAGTGTCATTGAAAAATGCACTAAGATAAATAAAAGCGTATTCAACTTCATTTTTGAGTTCTTGATTACTATTTTCATCAATAACTCTTTTAACTAAAAGTGATTCAATCTCTTTTTGACCAAACTCAGATATACTGAATTTTTCTGATGAGATTATTCCGCTTTCAGTTAATTTTGTTGCCAAATCGTGTCTTTCACTATCTGACATTCTTCTTCCTTCGTAGAAAACAACTATCGCTTTTTTCATAATATTATATATTTAGTGAGTCGTTTTCTTCTGAAGGTTTCTGGGAGACAATCGGTATATCCTGTTTCCTCCCAAGGTTATCGTAGACCTTCCTGTTGGTTAAGTACTCTCTGGAAATATCATATATTGTAATAATACCTCCCGAAGACCTGTTAATAACTACATTGGCAACATTTTTCAATACTGATTGCGGCATATCCCTGAATACAGTTCTCAGGTTAAACTCTTCAATCATCTTGTTTTGTACCATAATAGCATCACCAACAGATGTTACAACTGGGTTGTAATGTTGTTCAATCATTTGAACAAGTTCGGTGCTGTCGGTTTTTGAAGAATCTACTTCTGAAACTTTCAATGCTCCAGAATTCTTCATTAACAGTAGTATTAGCACCCCTGTTAAAATTGTTAACAAACTGGCAAATAAGCCAATAATCCATTCTTTTTGTTTCATTTTGATAATGTTTTAATTTATTAATATGGACTTATCTGGTTTTTAAAGAGAACTCAGAATAAACTCTTAATCTTCCTCGTAGTCTTCTTCTTTTGCTCCAATCTCTTCGTTTGGGTCAAATTCTTCATCACTAACTCCAGGACTTGCTGTAAGCATAAAAGACTCCAGTTTAAGACGTTCTGTAAACATCTTTGGTTTTAAATACATCTTTTTCATAATTTATTATATTAAAACTGTCGACCAGGTTGATTACGATACAACACCCTGACACAAAATGCGCCTGTTCTAACCTTTGAACTACTAGTCGTAATAAAATAGTACTATTCTCACGAACCGTACTATATCTTACCCAATATTAACTAAAAAATAAATAACATGGCAATTTTGTACCGTGAATGGGAGTCGAACCCATATAACCATTTCTGGTTAATGGATTTTAAGTCCATCGTGTCTACCAATTTCACCATCACGGTATTTAAAAATACAGCTATTTTCACAAACAACTGCATTGATATAATAATAATTATTAACAAGCATTAATAACATTTAAAGAATATAGTTTGTACATTCTCACGAAACCCAAACTAATAAATCGCTATGAAATTAAACACTCAAGATAGTGATTCATGCAGGATTCAACCCTGCGACCTATAGATTAGAAGTCTATTGCTCTGTTCAACTGAGCTAATGAATCATTTAAAATTGATACTATTCTCACGAACCGCATCAATATGGTTTATCGACTTAAATCATTAGTTTTGTTCTCACGAACATAATACCTAATTTCTTTTACTAATAATTGTATTAAACCGCTGTTTAATCTTCTAAAACCTAAATCTAACAAGACATATAAAATAAAAAGTGTAGTGTATGGAGGATTCAATCCTCAGCATTAGCTATAAACAATTGCAATTGTCTATCATACACTTTGATAGTATACTCTCCCTCTGCATCGTTCTACCCGGGCTTGGGACCGGTCGTACCCCTCGTGGCCTTTGAGAGTGTAGGCTGCATTATCGTATACATAAGTATATGGGTTATTCCCCATATACTTTATCATACCATTCTTGTTTTTTGCAATATTTGCAAAACTCATGTGCGTATGATTTCATTTTATTTGGAACTTTTAAGTTGTAATATACTATATTTGAGTATATTTCATATAAAGCTTCTTCCCTTTCTTCTTTTTTACAAAGATAAGGTTTACAATCTAATTTTTTATTAGGTCTTTTCAACTTATCTTTATAATCTTTAAATTCATTTCCAAGGCCATCTATTAACCATTTCGGTTTTCTACCTTTTAATTGGTTTTTGAAGTCTTTATCTTCTTTGTATGGCCATTTTGAAAATAAATGTTTTCTTAACTGTCTATTGTTCATTATTTAGCTGTTTTGGGAGATGGTTTGATACCATCTCCTTTTGTTGTTAAACTTTTGTAATGAAATAACTGTATATATACAGTACTATCAATACAATTAACACTCCAACATTTATTGCAGTTGCTTCTATATTAGGAGCAATATATTCATACAATAATGTTGCTATAAAGAACAGAATTAATTCTATCCTTCTCAATCTATGAAATAATAATTTTTCTTTCATATCTTTTTGAAAATTATACTTTTAAATCTACAATCGAGCTTGGCTTTGCCAGTTTTTCCATCTACTATACCCATACAAGTATATGGATTGTCAAAAGCACAACCTTCACAATCATTTGTAGATTTTACAGCTCTATACACTGTATGATTTATTGTGCAGAGCTGCCCAGCTTTTGGACACTTCATCTTTAAAGTCTATAAAATTTCCAGATGGGTATATTGTCGCACTCATTGGTGCTAATTTTTTACTTTCTCCAATTTTAATATCTTTACATAATATATAGACATCCGATATAGGACTTATTTGTACTTTTATTATTTTGTACTTTGATTTTCTTTCAGTCAATCTTCTAAATCCTGTTGTTAATGCAAACTTTATTCTGTCTTTTTTAACATCTAAAGCTTTTGCATTAACTTCTAAAATGTCGGCTTTGTGTATGTATTTTTTGTCAACACATATAGTTTCAAAACTTGAGTTTGTAACATAACATTTACTTTCTTCTCTTGTTTTAAATCTAAACATTTTGACAATTGTTGGAGTTTTCAAAATGTTGTAGATGACGATTTCCCCATCTTTAATATTTTTTCCATTCATCAAACAGTATTTCTTTAATATCATACTCGATAAACAGTTTATTTATTGGATTGTAATTACAATCTCTACCTCTATATACAACTTTTTCTATATCTCTTATTCTAATTACTACTTTATGATTACTACCATCATATAGCCATATTATAGTATCAGAGTTATAGATACCGTTTTTGTATTTTGTATAAAAGTCTTCCCATTTTTTGGTAATTTTGTGTTTTATTACAAATACACCTTTTCTTATTTTATGGTACTCTTCTTTCAATATAGGTAGTTTTACTGTTTTTACAAGTTTTACCTTATTTCTTTCAAGTCGTGATATTTTACCAGATGTCTTTTTTATATAAAAACTACCATCATTATTTTCTCGTATAACAAGTCCGTATAGGTTGAGCTTACTTATACTCAACCTATACATAATTATATCATCGACATGTATCATCGCCTAATCCTCAGTTTTGGTTTAAATCTAATTATGGAACTTATCTGCCTATTTCTTAGTTTTATACCAAGAGATGGCTGAACTCCGTTAGATTTACATACATATATGTACTCATATACAGTTTGAGATACAGGAATTAACTCACTTATATTATTTTGTACATCTTTGTATACAGCGTAGATTTTTACTTTCCCAGTTCTTTCGTTTGGGATTTCAACAAACTTCTTGATGTTTTCTGTGTTGCAGTACACTGTGTCGTATACAGCCTTTTGGCGAACCATTACTGTTTGAGCACTACAGTTAACTGTAGCAAACCCTAACAGTAGTATTATAATTGTAAACATTATTACAATTTTAATCCATGTAGGGTCTTTTTCATTGTTGTTATAAACTGGTGTTGTCATAATTTGATATTTTTGACGTTTTACTTTTATGTAGGACTTAGCACCTACATTTGCTATTTTACTTTTCTATATATTTGCATTGTAAGGTTATAGCCTTCTAATGCTTTTACTATAGCCAGTTCGTCTACTTGACTACGAAGAGCTATAGAGCAATAGTTTTTGCCAATAGAAATAATTGATTCTGGCACCAATGCTTTCATCAATAGGTATTTGCAAGCGTTTTCATTGTGTGCTACAATATTTACACTCTTCTCTTCAACACTTAATACTTCGTGCTTTGCGCCGCGTTTATATATCTTCTTCTTCCTTGTTTTCTCTGTAACAACTGAGAATCCATTTGGAATGATTATACACAGTATTCTTCTTGGTGGTGTCTTTTCCACTCTTTCCTTCTTGACAACTTTCTTTACAAATTTACTCTTGTCATCTGTGTGGTGTAAAGGTTTTACCGATATAGTTATACCATTGTAGAGCTTTTTCTCATTACTTT